>Ga0307508_10000212_pt1 | contig 70345 bp, 61 predicted proteins | sample 9_EM_MG_FD_203089 | JGI IMG/M metagenome (GOLD analysis project Ga0307508, IMG submission 203089) | Populus trichocarpa ectomycorrhiza microbial communities from riparian zone in the Pacific Northwest, United States - 9_EM | ecosystem: Host-associated > Plants > Roots > Unclassified | place... | reverse complement strand
AGCCCCGCGCGGCGAGGCCGAGGAGCTGCTCGCCGCGCTGTGGCAGGAGCTGCTCGGCGTGCCGCAAGTCGGCCGCCACGACAACTTCTTCTCCCTCGGCGGGCATTCGCTGCTGGCGCTGCGGCTGCTGGAGCGCTGCCGGCGCATGGACTGGACGCTGACCCTGTCGGCTCTGTTCGAGCATCCCACGCTCGCCGGACTCGCGGCGCTGCGACGGACGGGCTCGCACCGGCAGGAGACCGCTGTCACCCTGCGCGCCGGGACGGGCGACACGATCCTGCACTTAGTACCTGCTGTCTCCGGCGAGCCGTTCCCGTATGCGGAGCTCGCGCGCCGGATCGATCCAACCATCACCGTGGACGGCCTCGTAGGCGAGCGCCATGCCGACGCGTCGGCGACGTCCATTCAGGCCCTGGCGCAGCGCTACGCGGCCATCGTCCAGCGCCGCCAGCCCGAAGGTCCGGTCCACCTAGGGGGCTGGTCGCTGGGTGGGCTACTCGCCTACGAGACGGGCGCGTGGCTGACGGCCGCGGGACGCCAGGTCCTGTCCGTTTTCCTGCTGGACGCCTTCCATCCGGCCCTCATGCCTCATGCGCTGCGGCCCGTTGCGCCCGATGGCGAGGGTAGGCCGGACGTGCCGTCGCCTGCGCTCCAGGCGGCCGTAGCCGCTCACACGCCCACGTCGGCGCCGCTGAAGCTCGTGCTGCTGCGCTCCGCGGGCGAGCGAATGACCGTGGAGCCCTTCCACGGATGGAATCGCGTCGTGCCTGCCCCGGACATCGAATGCGTCGACGTGCCGGGTGGCCACTACGACCTGCTGCAGGCACCGCACGTGGCGATGGTGGCCCGCCATCTGTCATCGCGCCTGCGGGCGGGCGCGGCCCACAATCCACCGAACTTGCTGATTCCGGAGCATTGAGTGTGACCAGTCAATTCGATGGACCGATGATCGAGCTTGGTGATGGCCGCTGGGGCCATCAAGACGGTGACCGCCGACGTGGGTTTGATGGTCGACGCGGTCATGTGCACGACGACGATGGCCATCAAGGTCATGAACGAGAGCGCCGCCAGTGTTGAAGCTGGCGGCGTTTGTTGTTGGCGCTGGTGCGAGGTTCAGAACGGCGGGTCGTCGATGTTGGGCGGCGTGTCGGCGCGGATCATGTTGTGTGCCGAGCGATCGTCGTAGTAGCGATGAATCTGGTCACCGTAGCGAGCCTCGAACAGATCGAGGACGTGGGCGATGAAGTCGTGGATCTGGACGGCGGCATCGTCGCTGAGCGGTGGCATCGGGATGTCGGCGCCGACGGGACCGTGAGTGTCGCGGGTCATGGCGATGGTGATCAACGACGCGAGGCCGTGCGGCGCGGCATCGCCGCCTCGGGCTGGGCGAAGACTTCGAGGTAGAGCTTCTCGTCAAGCTGCGGCAGGTCGCGCTGCGCGGCGGCGGCCAAGAGCTCTGCTGCCATGGTGGTGAGGATGCGGTAGTTGCCCGCGGCGTGATCGCACAGCGTGTGGCGCAACTGCGGCGTCATCAAGCTCGCGTTGCCCGCGCCGGCCAACAGATGGCTCAGCCCCTCGACGGCGTCGGCGCCAGCAGGCCGGGTTCATTTGCGCCGCAACGGAACCTGGGCACGAACCTCCTTGGGCGAGAGTCCGTATGCGGCCCGGAACACCTTGCTGAAATGGCTGGCGTCCGCAAAGCCCCAATGGCTGGCGATCTCACCGATCTGGCGCGCCGCGAGCGTCGTGCCTTCGAGGTCCCGGCGGCACATTGCCAGACGGCGGGCGCGGATATGGGCGGACACCGTCACACCGGTTTCTTCGAAAAGCTTGTGGATGTTGCGCTCGGTCATGCGGAATCTGCGTGCCAACATGGCCACGCCGAGCGATGGGTCCGTCAGGTGCGCCTCGATGTGGATCTTCACCTGTTCGAGCGCCAGTTGCCGCAGGCGCGGCGCCGGCAGCGCCGGCTGGTCGCTCAGGCAAAGAGCCAGCAGGTCCAGCGTGGCTTCGAGCACGGCGTGCCGGTTCGCGGCCGGCAGCTCGCCCAGGCGCTGCATCAGCGCACGGAAGTGATCCATGAACAGTCCGCCGACGCCGTGCCGGCCGTCCATCGGGCGGCCGACAAGGTCTCGAACTCTCGGTATGCGACGCAGCAACTGCGCTTCGGGCACCAGCAGCGACATCTGACGCAGGCTGTCGCCGGTCGTGAAGGCCATGGGTCGGGTGCTGTCCCACACGGTGAACATGCCTTCGGTAAGGCGCATCTCGCGGTCATCGCCGAAGCTCAGCGTCTCCGCGCCCTGGGCGATCATCACGACGGTGAGGTAGGCCTCGTCGTCGTGCGCGATCTGTGCGCGGGAGCGCGAGCCACTCACGCGTGCCGGCGCAGTGCAGTCCGTCAGTCGCAGGCCGTCGACCCGGTGCTGGTGCATATGGGCTGGAAAACGCTCGCAGGCGATCTTCGGTATGTCCCAGCTCAGGTGCGCGTCGACGATCACCTCGCGCCAGGCGTCGAACTGGCGACTCGGCGGCAGGGCTTCAGTGGTCCACATCTCGGGGAGGACGTACTCGGCTTGTGGCGTGGTGCTCACGGTTTTGCGGCAAGTTGACGGCAAGGCATGGCACAGCAGTGTGTGATCGTCGAATACCGCCGGCGGCCCGCAGTTTACGGGTCGGCACTGTCCTGAACGTTACGCGGAGATGATGAACCAGTGATGGGGTTTGTCGTCTGCACAGAACATGCTCTGGTTCACCAGCGAACCTTCGCTGGTCCATTAGCGAACTAACGCGCTTCAAGGCCGGGCGGCGAGCGGGACTCCTCTAGGCTGCGCGGAAACCCGTGTGATTTGCATTTCTTTGCACATCACCGGGTCGACGCAGCACTTCGTCCCGCAGTGGCTCCCACTCGGCGGGGTGCGACCTCTTCAAGCAGTAAGCGCCACACACATGACACCCTCACAGATCAAGACATCCCTGCTCACGACAACCCTGTGCGCCGCGCTGGCCGCATGCGGCGGCGGTAGCGATGATTCCGCAACCCCCACCCTCTCGCCGACCGCATCGGCGTTTGCCGCCTGCTTCGACGTCACCGCCGGCGTCGCCTACACCATGGCAGACGTCGACGAAGGCGGCGATGATGCCGGCCACCACGGCATCCAGATGGTCAAGGAATCCTTCGAAGGGGCGGTCCGCAATGCCGGTATCGACCTGACGGGCACAAACGGCACCCGAACTGACTCGGGCTTCGCGGGCTACTGGTCACAGGAGTCCAACGGCCTGCGTTTCTGGGGGGGCCTCGAGTACGACAGCACCGGTGCCGTCCTGTCGAAGACGGTTCATTCCAACGGCTTTGTGCTGCCTCTGGCCACGCAGGTGGGGCAGTCCACCGCGCTCACCTACACCAGCACGACTTCCTATCTCAGCGGTGCCAAGGCAGGGCAGACCGAAACGGGCACGTACCAGGAAGCATGGACCTTCGAGGGCTTCGAGTCGCTGACGCTGGGCGGCAAGACGTTCACGAACACCTGCAGGGTCAAGGAGACCTCGGGCCTGATCGATGGAGCGATCACGCTGTGGTTCGCAAAGGGATTCGGGATCATCCGCGCCCGCCACACGAACAGCGCCGGCGTGATGCGCGAAGAATCGTCCCTGGAGACCATCACTGCGCAGCCGTGAAGGCTGCTGCATGACGTAGGCCTGGCCGGCCGGCAACCTGTGGCGCACCTTGCATCGCTGGGTGCGCGCCGGCCTCAGGTCTGCGTGTCGCCGCGCTCCAGGTTGGCGAGCACGCGTTCGAGCAGCAGCATCAGGTTCGCACGCTCGGGGGTCGTCAACCCCTGCAGCGCCATCTCGCTGGCCGCTTCCATCACCGACCGGCCTTTGGGCAGGCGCCGTGCCGCGTTTTCAGTCAGCGAGATGAGCCGGCTCCGGCCATCGGCAGGATCGGGCGTTCGGCGAACCAGTTCGTCGCGCTCCATTCTCGCCAGCAGTTGGGCCATGCTCGACTGCTCCACACGCGCCATGCGCACCAGCTCTGCCTGCGGCAAAGGGCCGTGCAGCTTGAGCGCCACCAGCACCGGAAGCTGGCCCATCGCAAAGCCGACCTCGCGCAACGGAGCATCCACGACGCGGGCATAGGTGCGGTTGACCAGGCCGATCAGCTTCATCGGATTCGGGGACGAGGGCGTGCCTGGCGTTGACATGTATAGGAGCCTATCTATAAAATAGAGGCTCCTATTCTAATTGAGGTATTCCATGTCTCACGCCCCGAGCATCGCCATCGTCGGCGCAGGCCCCGGCGGGCTCACGCTGGCCACGCTGCTTCAACGCCAGGGGCTCTCGTGCACGGTGTATGAGCGCGACGAGCATGCCGAGCATCGCCCGCAGGGCGGCACGCTGGACCTCCATGAAGGTTCGGGCCTGCTGGCACTGCAGCAAGCCGGCCTCATGCCCGAGTTCACCCGCATCGCCCGCTACGAAGACCAAGGCACCCGGCTGATGGACAAAGACGGCCGCCTCCTGTTCGCCGACGATGACGACGCGGCCGATGGCGACCGGCCGGAGGTGGACCGGTCGGCGCTGCGCCGCATGCTCCTCGAATCGCTCTCGCCGGAAACGGTGCGCTGGAACAGCGGCGTGCGCGAGATCACATCGACGGGCGACGGAAAGTGGGCGGTGGAGCTGGGCGACGGCACATCAGCCACCTACGACCTTATCGTGGGAGCCGACGGCACCTGGTCCCGCGTGCGGCCGCTGCTCTCCCGCTACGCGCCGCAATACACGGGCGTGAGCTTCATCGAATTCGGCATCGACGAAGTCGATCAACGCCACCCTGCCCTCGCGGCGCTCGTGGGTCGAGGCAAGCTGTGGGTGGAGGGCGACGGCAAGGCCATCATCGCGCAGCGCAACGGGCATTCGCACATCCGCGCGTACGCGGCCTTCCGCGTGCCCGTGGAGTGGGCCACGAATCGCTTCGACGTCTCGCGCCCGGCCCGGGCGCGCGAGCAGCTGGTCGAAGAATTCGATGGATTTGCGCCCTGCCTCATCGACCTGTTCCGCGCGGCCGGCGACCGCCTGGCGGTGCGCCCCATCGAGGCCCTGCCGGTAGGGCACCACTGGCCGCACCGGCCGGGGCTGACGCTCATCGGCGACGCAGCCCACGTGATGTCGCCCTTCGGCGGGGAAGGTGTTAACAACGCCATGCTGGACGCGGCCGAACTCGCACGCCACCTGGCATCGGGCAGCTCGTTGTCGAGCGCCGTCGCTTCTTACGAGAGCGGCATGTTCGAGCGCGTGGCCGCTTCGGCACAAGGCTCTGCCGAGGGCGCGGCGACGTTTCTGTCGCACGTGGGGCAGGAGCTTGCGCTGCAGACCTACCGCTCTCACCTCGATGCGAGACAGCAGCAGGCAGAGCAATGAAACGTCCTTCTCGATCTATGGGCAGTGCTACATCCCGGGCGGCTTTGCGGTGAGCTGCTGCCCATCGAGGATGCGGTCGAGGTCATCGCGAACCCAGCCAAAGCCAATTCGTTCCTGCTCCAGTCGCAGCCGGGGTTGGATGCGATCAAAGCGGAGCTCGTCGTAGAGAGCGGCCTCGTCGATCGTCAGCCGAGCGAGGTCATGGCGCGCGGGAGCAAGTTCTTCTCCCCATTGCGCTCGGTGAGCAAGCAAGGTCTCCCGATCCATCAGGAACGAAGCCACGTGCGGAAAATGACCGCGGAGCTGGTCGAGTATCGCGAAACCGTGGGTATCGATGTCTCCCCAGTAGCACACGTCACAGCGGTGCAACCAGCCGGCTCGTGCCAGGGACTCCCATCCGTAGCCGGAACCGAAGATGACGATTGCCTTCGCGGCCGGCGGGAAGGCCAGGAAGTTGGTCTCGTTCTCGGTGATGAACACCCGCGCCACGGGCAGCGCGAGCGTGGCGAAACTCGCAGCATCCAGGGTGATGTCGGGCATGCCCCGGCAGCCGGGCAAACCAGGCAAGTCGGGATCGAGCAGCCGGAAGCGCAGGCGCACCGGCTTGTCGAGAAAGTGGTAGCGGCGGGCGAACTGCGCCACGCCGGTCGCGGCAACATCGATCGCCTCGGGTGGCAGGGCCAGATCCAGCCACTCGGCCAGCACGCCCCGATGGGCCTCGATGAACTTGCTGTCCACCCCTGGCGCGTCCATCTGGCGCAGGTACACGCCTGGCCGCGGGTGGGCACGCAGCCACGCCACGACGGCCAGAAGGCGGCCCCACCGGTCGGCCAATTCGAGGGCCTGCAGCGGCCGATGCGTCAGCCAGGGCAGCAACGAGGGCTGCTCGGCAGCGGCCTGCTGCCAGAGCGCCCGGTAGCGCTCCGCTGCCCGAGCCTGGCCGATCGCGGCCAATGCGTCCTGCAGCGAATCGAGCCAGATGGTGGCCGGCAGCCGCTGCCTGCCTTGAACCCGATGCGTCCAATCACGCCAGTCGATCCGCACGCGGGGTGTTGCGGCCACTTCGCGCACCCAATCACGCACCGCTTCGAAACGATCAGACAAGTCAGAAGCAGCAGGCGCCTTCATGGTCAGGCGCCGCGGCCAGGCCGTGCCCTCCTCGACCGACTCGCGAAGCAGATCACCGCGATCCCACATTCGCTGGATCTGTGCGCGCAGGTCTGCCGGCGTCGTCCAGTTCATGACTCAGCACGGCCCATGCCGGTTTTCTGAGCGCGGTACTCCTCTATGGTCAGGCAGCGCAATCGCGAGTCCCGCCCTCCTTCGTTGTGCACGAAACCGACGCTCGCAACAAAGGGCTCGATGATGTGAATCTTCTGCAGCGGCGTGACGATCAGCAACTGCAGGTTCAGTTGCTGGAACAAACGCAACCCGTACTGAGCCGACTCGTCGGAGCCGCGGCCGAAAGCCTCGTCGATGACCACGAAGCGGAAGGAACGGGAGCGCACAGCGCCCCACTCCAGCCCGAACTGGTAGGCCAGACTGGCAGCGAGCACCGTGTAGGCCAGCTTCTCTTTTTGGCCACCCGACTTGCCGCCGGAATCCGAATAGTGTTCGTGCTCGGCACCATCGGCACGCCAGCGCTCGCTGGCCGAGAAGAGGAACCAGTTGCGTACGTCGGTCACCTTCGCCGTCCAGCGCCGATCGGATTCCGACAAGCCCTCGCGGCCGCGAAAGCGGTCAATGATGCCTTTCACTTGCAAGAACTTGGCTTCGGAATACTGCTCATCGGCCGACCCGGTCAGCGCGCCCTCGGTGCAAGCGCGCAGGTCCTGCTGGAAGTCACGGATCTCCGCATCGGGACTGGGCTGCGCCACCAGCTTGATGAAGCGGCCTGGGTTGTAGTCGATGGCGTCAAGCGACTTGTTGATCAGGTCGACGCGCTCCCTGATCGTCTCGCGCTCACGCGCGAGCTGCGCGTTGAAGTTGGCGATCTCGTTGATGGTGTTGACGTTGAGCAGCTCCTTGAAGCTTGCCTCGAATCGCGGCAGGTCATCGCGCTGCAAGCCTTCGAGCATTCGCCCATACTCGCCCAGCGCTGCCAGGCTCACGTCCATCTCGACGGTCTCGGCCTTGAACTCCTCCTTGAAGCCTCGCATGGCATTGACGATGCGCTCGGTCAGCCGGGCCAGGCGCTTGTCTTCTGCGTCGATGCGGTCCTGTAGCCACTTGCGCACCTCTTGCTCGCGGTTGTCGCAAGATTCGACCGAAAGCTGATGCTCGCCCAACGCTTCGGTGCGCCAGCCATCCAGGCGCAAGACCTGAACGTCACCAAGCAGCATCGCATCGCAGGCGGCCTTCGCCTGCTCCCGCAACTCCTGGGCCGCTTCGCGCTTGCTCTTGGTCTCTCCGCGTTTGCCAAGCGCATCGCTCAGCTTGCTCTCGGCGTCGGCCAACCTCTCTCGCACGGCCTTCAATTGCCGACCCAGCTCTTGCAAAGTATTGGACGCGGATTCCAGGCGTTCACGCTCTTCGGCGAGTTCCGCAATCTCACGCGCCAGGCTTGGCCAGTCGACATCGGCATAGCGCGTGAATTCTTCCAGCCTGGCCAGCGCGTCCAGCCGGCCCTGCAGCTGCTGCCGAGATTGCTGAATCTCGCCGATCCGCTGGCCCAGCGTTGCCAGATGGCTCTCCAGGCGCTGGCGCTGGTCAAGCAAGGTACGCAGCTTGTCGGCATTGCTCCAGCCCAGCACGTAGCGGCTTCCATCATCGATGCGGCTGCGGTCATCCTTCTCGTGGCGTCCGCTCGGGTCTTTGATTTGCCCGGTGCGCGTGATCGCGCGAGCCTCTCTGCGGAACTGCTCGCCGCTGTCGCAGCAGGCCACGTCGAAGCGGCTGCGCAACTCCTGCTCAAGCCATTCGTAGTGCGTCGAATCGGGCTTGATCTCGAGCTTTCTCACCAGTGACTGCGGATGCAGGCCGGCGCCTTGCACGGCCTTCCTCGGCCGGACGTGGAAGTAAACCAGGCGCGCACCCAGGTGCTGGCGGTCCACCCACTCGGCCACCGCCTTGTAGTGCGCATCGGGCACCAGCAGCGCAAGGCCGAAACCGCGCAACAGCCGCTCGGCCGCGCCTTGCCAGTCACGTTCGCCATCGCGCACCTGGATGAGTTCGCCCGCGAAGGGCAGCTCGTCTTCGCCGATCGAAAGCGCACCGCAAAGCGCATCGCGAATGCGGATCTGGGTGACATCGATGTTGCTCTTGCGGCGCTTGAGGCTGTCGATTTCGTCGGACAGCACCCCATGCTCTTCACGCCCCTTGCGGAAGGCGAAATCTTCCTCGCGTTCGCGGTTCGTGAGGTCCGAAATGCGCTCGCGCAAAGACTCTGCGCGCGTGCCGATGGACTGTTGCTGAGCGAGAAAAGCCGCCTCGTCAACCGGCGGCGCCTCATCGATGCGCGCAAGCAGGGCCGTGTGCCTTTCAGACTTCTGCCGGCGCTGAACCTTCTCTTCCTCCTTGCGACGGATCTCGACAGCCAGTTGCTCCAACCGGTCGCCGCCGTTGTCGCGCAAAGCGCGTTCAAGCTGGCTCACCTCGACGCGCTCGGTATCGCATTGCGCAGCCAGGCGGGCAATCTGGGCATCGAGCCGGGCGGCGTCATCGGCCAGCAGCGCGATGCGCCGGTCCAGCAAATCGCCCTTGAGCCGCGCGAAGTAAGGCCGCAGCGAGTCGCGGCCGTCGCGAAAGCCTTGAATCTCTGCCGCAAGCGCGGAGTGGCGCCCGCCATCGGCCACCAGCGGGGCCAGCAGTTCGACCTGCCGCTTGGCCTTGAGCACCGCCTGATGGGCGCGATCCAGGTCGTCGAAGTGACGTATCAGCGCCTCGATGCGGCTGCCCACGTCAAAGGGCTCCAGCATGTGGCTGCGCACGAAATCGGTGAGGTTGCCCACGGACTTCATGGAGACCGTCTGGTGGAAAAGCTCCAGCGCCTGATCGTGTTCGATGCCAAAGCGCCGGCGAAACCACGCGCCGAAGGGCGGGAAGCTGTCGGACAGCTCGCAGCCCTTCCCGCGCAGTCTCTTTCGCAAGGTGGTGACGTCACTGCCAAAGCCGGCAAAGTCTTCGGCGATGGTCATCTCCCGCTCGGCCGCCACGAAGAGGCGCGCCGGTTGTCCCTGCGGGTCCTTCAGCCAGAACACCTGCGCCAGCGTCACCGTCTGGCCGTAGCCCTCGTTGCGGAACACGCCCAGGATGACGGAGTAGCTGGACGCATCGCGCAGCGCCACCGCGCGAGCGCTGCCCGTCACCTCATTGCGCTCGCTCTTGTAGTGGCCGAGCACGTACGAACGCAGGGTTCGCTCGCGGGCATCCGCCCCGGCGGCCTTGTTGTAGGCAACCCGGTGCGCAGGCACCAGCAAGGTCGTGATGGCGTCGACGAGCGTGGACTTGCCCGAGCCGATGTCGCCCGTGAGCAGGCCGTTGCGTCCGTCGAGTTCGTAGCGCCAGACCCGCTTGTCGAAAGTCCCCCAGTTGAGCACTTCCAGCCGTTGCAGGCGGAACCCCACCCGGCTGTCGTCGGCCAAGAATTCCAGGGGAAGCGCTGGTGCGTCAAGCATCGGCCACCCCCTTGGCCTGCGCCGCAGCGGCTGCATTCGAAAGTGCAGCGCGGTAGGTCTCCAATCGGGCGTCGAACTCGGCCAGCCACTGCGCGTCGACAAAGGCCTTGAGGATGCGCCGCACTTCGTAGTGCCCCCGGTCCCGCTCAAGGCGCTGGCCGCTGCCCGCGGCGGGTTTGAGCCGGCGCAGGAACCCCAGATCGACCACCTTGGAGATGGTTGCATCCGCTTGGTCGACGACTCTGGCCTCGTTCGTGCCATCCGGCAGGAACACCCGCATCAACTCGACAAGCTCGTCGCGCGACAACACGAGCCGGGTGTCGCCGCCGCTGGCATCGAACTCGGCCATGCGCTTGCGCAGCAGCGCGAGCATCAGGCTCACCGGATAAGACAGCGGCCGCCGTGCGACCAGCCTGGGCAGGCGCGGTGCGGCCTCGGACTCGTCCGGGTCCGGCCGGCTCTTGAGGAAGGCATAGCCTTCTGCTTCGTCAAGCAACAGGTCGAGCAGCAGCACCGCCGCTTGTTCCCTCACGCGCGCCTGCAGGTGCAAGAGGCTGGCCCACAGGCGCTCGTCGTCCTCGCGGTAGAGAACACCCTTGAGCAAGTGCACCAGCAGCACAGACAGCTCGGGCACAGCCGGCGGAGTGCCGGCAGGAGGGGCGACGGAATCGATCTCTTGCATCGTGTCATTCATCTTCTTGTCCCTACAAAATGGCGCCTGCAAAATGGCGGTTAGCGCGTGAAGATCACACGCGGCAGACGCGCTTCGCGCACCACCGGCTCGCCCCCGGAATTGCTGGCGTGCCAGCGGATCGGTTCCTCCACCGCTTCGTCGACCACTGAACGCAGGCCGTCCGAAGTGCCGCTGCCGCCTCCCGCGTGAGCCAGCTCCAGATACGCCACAAGCTCGGCCAAACCCTGGCGCAGCGGCTCGGCGTCAAGCAAGTCGCGCAGCGTGATCTGCGGCTGGTTCCGCAGCGCTCGTTGGATCGCCGCACGCAAACGCTCCTTGTCCACGACGATCTGACCGAACAGCCGCGCGGTGTCGATGTCGTCTTCACCCGCAATGAGCACCAATTCGGCCAGGCGCGGCTTCACGCTGGGGGTGAACAGCGGCCGCTCTTGCGGCAGCTCGATGTCAGCGCCCATGGCTTCGATGTCGATCAGGCCTTGAGCGGGCACGGACACGCGCAATGCCAGCGCTTTGCTCTCGATGCCATGCAGAAGCTCCAGGATTCGGCGATTTTCCAGAAACGCCCGATCGTCCAGAAAGCGACGCAGCTGCTGAGACAGTTGAGCCACGGTCCGCTGCGTGTGCTCCCCGGCTTCCAGCCAATCGTGATGCACGCGGCGGGTGCGCGGCTCGGGCTTGAGCGCCGCCACTGCAGGCAAGGCAAGCACCTGATCGAGGCGCTCGGAAAGCTCTTCTTGCCGGCGGCTGGACATCAGGAAGTCCCAGAAAGCGCGGAAGCTGCGCCCTTGATCCGAGTCGCCGATGGCATCGCGCTCGCCCATGATCTCGTCAAGCAGCATGCCCTTGCTGCCTTCCCATAGCGCGATCTTCTCGCGCACCTTGCGGTCGAGCTGGCGAAAGTTGTGCTCCACCTCGCGGAAGTCGGTCAGCAGCTCGCGCGCCAGTTGCTGGAACTGCTGGAAGCGGTCCCTGACCGCGGTGTCATCCAGCAGCGGCACGTTACCCGCGAGCACACGGGCGATCTCGACATCAAGCTCGTCTCGCTTCTTGCGCAAGTCCTCGACACGCTTGATGGGGTCGGCTTCGGTGCCTTCGCTGATCTGCTCCAGCAACGCAAACAGCGTCAGCAATCGCGACTCCGTGCCCACGAAAGGCCTGTCGCTCAGCGACAGCAGCCAAGCAATGGCCTTCTCGGTGGCGGGCGTCAGGTCGAACTGCGCCTCATCCGTGCCCGGCTTGTAGAACTTTCGCAGCCAACCCTTGTCGGGCGCGGACCAATCGTTCAGGTAATCCTGCGCACCCTTCGGGTAGGCGTCTGCGCCAAGCTGCTCGCGAAGAGAGAACAACTCATCTTCCAACGCCTCGGCAACGTCGGCCTCGCTCATGACCCGCACGTTCGGCACCACGAATGCCCGGTGCAGGAAACTCACCACCAGCGGCGCATGCGGCGAGGCCAGCAGGCGCCAGGCAGGATTGCGGTCACGCAGCGTGGCGAGGGTGGCGTAATCGAGGGACATGAATCTGTTCAACCATCTTGACTGGCTATCGACCTCAGCCTCGAATGAAACCGGTCATCGAAATCACTGCTTGAAACTGCATTCGGCTCATCTTCAAGGTTCATCTCCTGTGGCGGCGAACCCATCTTCATCGGCCGATAGCTCACCACATGAGCCTGCCGAAATTCGTCGCCAATCGAGTCGACCACAGTGCTGATATCAGGGCCATGGCCGCTCGCGATGCGCGCTTGATCTGCATACGAAACCTGTAGCCAGTATGTCGCCAATCCGGTAGGTGCCAACGGCAGGTCTCGGACTCCATTGGCGCTGAACAACGAGACGATCCTCTCACCGCGTCAAGCCTCACCCTCGCCCTGCCTGCAAGATGGCTGGGTTCATGTCCGGTGGGTTGTCGTACCCCCTCGATGCAGGGTCGGGCCCGTTTTGTCGCGCGAACTCTCGCCTGTCGGACCTTGCTTGGCAGTACGATCCCCCTCGCTCAACAAAGCCAGGGAGACCGCTTTGACGATGACCGTTGGCTCTGCTTTTCAGCACGCATATGGCGACATCCTGTCGCTGGCCAGGTCGAAACTCGCTCATGAGCAGAGCCCCATTTCCACCATCACGCTAGCGCACGAGGTCTATCTCGGCCTTCGCGACCGGGGCGATCTTCAGTTCGAATCCCGGGTCAAGTTCCTTGCCTACGCCAGCAAGGCCATGCGCTCACTGCTGGTCGACATGGCGCGCGAGCGCCTGGCCCAGAAGCGCTCTGCCGAACTGCTGCCGTTGACGGTTGGCGAAGAGGTGGCCGACCACGGCGGCGGCACACCCGAGCAGATGCTGGCGATGAATCAGGCGATGGATCGGCTGGGCCAGATCGACGAGCGGCTATTGCACGTGGCGGAGATGAGAGCCGTGATGGGCATGGAGCTGGCAGACATCGCGCAGGCGCTCGATCTGTCAGAGCCCACGATCAAGAGAGACTGGAAACGCGCAAAGGCCTTCTTGTACGAGACGCTCGAGAGCAGCCATTGACCGGCGCGGCGCCTTCGCTCGGCACAGACGCCAAGGCGCTGGCACTGCTCGGCCAGCTGATGGATGCAGCAGACGATGAGCGCGCGGCGCTGTTGGCCGGGTTGCAACTCGAATCCCCCGAGCTTCATGCGCGACTGCTCCGACTACTGCAGGCCTGCGAGTCGACCGGTGACTCGCATTTCTTGCGCAAGCCGATCGTCGCCAATCTTCAGTCTCTGGCCGGCAGCCGCTGGCAGCCCTTGCGTGCGGGTGACGTGCTCGGCGGCTACCGGCTCATCAGCGAGCTGGGGCGGGGCGGCATGTCGGTCGTGTGGCTGGCAGAACCTGCCGATGGCGTGGTGAAGCGGCGCGTCGCGATCAAGCTGCCATCGATTGCGCTGGGGGCCGAGACACTGGTCGAGCGGTTCTCCCGCGAGCGTGACGTGCTGGCGGGCATGGCCCACACCCACATCGCACGGATGTATGACGCAGGCGTGGCGCCCACCGGCCAGCCCTTCATCGTGCTAGAGCGGGTGGACGGATGCGCAATCACCCAGTTCTGCGACGAGCGCCGACTTGGCATCGATGCCCGGCTGCGGCTGTTTCTTCAGGTGCTCGATGCGGTCGACCATGCGCACAAGCACCTGATCGTGCACCGGGACCTGAAGCCGTCGAACATCATGGTCGACACCCAGGGGCACGTGAAGCTGCTCGATTTCGGTGTCGCGAAATTGCTGGACGACCCTGATGCGGGGCCGGCAGCATTGACCCAGGTGAACGGTTGCGCGCTGACGCCCCGGTATGCCGCACCCGAGCAACTCCACCAAGCCGCCATATCCACGGCAACGGATGTCTATTCGCTGGGCGTCGTCTTGTATGAGTTGCTGACCGGAGTCTCGCCCTATGGCCGGGCTGTCGATTCCGTCGGCGAAGTCGCCCACGCCATCCTGACGGTCGAGCCGGTGCGGTGCAGCCAGGCACTCTTCGATGACTCCACATTGCAAGCGAGGTCCGTGAGCGACATCAAGAAGCTGCGCACCGCCCTGAGCGGCGACCTGGAGACCGTGTTGCTGAAGGCCTTGCGCAAGGCGCCTGCAGACCGGTACGGCTCCGTGGAGCGGTTTTCCGACGACATCCAGCGTTGCCTGGCGAGCAGGCCCATCACGGCGCGCCCGCCATCATGGCGCCATGTGACAGCGCTGTTCGTCCGCCGGCATCGCGTTGCCAGCCTGATGACCGGGCTCGCATCGGTGCTGGTGCTGGGGTTCGCCGCCCTCGCCTTGCAGCAACACGGGCAGTCGCGCCTGCAGGAAGCGCGCGGTACGGCCGTCAGCGGGTTTCTAAGCGATCTCGTCAGCGATGCCGAAGCGGACGAAACGCATGCCGGCCGTGACGTGACGGGCAAGGAAATGGTGGACGCCGCCGTGTCTCGAGCGCGCCTGCAGTTTGCCGATCGGCCGCAGCTGAAGGGTGAACTGCTTGCCGAATTGGGCCGGATGTACTTCCGCCTGGGCGAACACGAGAAGGCCGTGCGCACGCTGAGCGAGGCGCTTGTCCTGCTCGAAGCGCATGCGGCCGCGGATGACCCGGCGTTGAACAAGGTGCGGGCTCATCTCGCAGGGCAACTGATTGAAGACGGCCTTCTTGATCGCGCCGAAGGCCTGGCCCGGCTTGCGCTCGCGGCCTGCGCAAGCCGGGATCGCGAGTGCGCCAAAGCACGCGCCTATGCGAGCAAATCCCTGCTGACCCTCGAGAGCGGACGAGGCCATGCGGACGACGCACTGGTGCACGCAAGACGCGCGGTGGCAGAGATGGAAACCGGCTTCGGGCCGGACGATGCCAACACAGTGGACGCACTGGAATCCCTGGCCGTGATCGCGCGCAACGCGGGGCGCTTGCAGGAGGCCGGCCAGGCGATGGACCGCGCGGTGGCCTCGGGCAGCCAGAAGGCCTTGCATGCGTCGAATCGCATCCAGATGCTGCGCACCAAGGCGCTGCTGGATGCCGACCTCGGGCATTTCGACTCGAGCCGGGCTCAATTGCAAACGCTGCTGCCGCGGACGACAGACGCGGGCGAGCGTGCAATCCAACTGCGGATCCTGGCCAATGTCTTCCTGTTGCTCGGCGATGCCGGTGCCGCACAGGATGCCGCTGAACAAGCCATTGCCCTCGCAGCCTCGGGCAGCACCAAAACGAACACGCTCTTTGCGCGGCAGGCGCTGGCGCGTGCACTGGCGTTGCAAGGGCACGAGGCGCAGGGGCTGAGCGAAGCCGCGCAGGTCTTGCTTGGGCTGCAGGCGCTGGATTTTGGAGCCACGTCGATCGAGGTGTTGCGGGTGCATCGCCTGCTCGGCGAGATCCGGCTTCGACAGGGCGACTTTGCCGGTGCACGCGTCGAACTGGAGTTGGTCGTGCACGTGCTGGGAGAAGGCCCGACGCGCCATCAGGTCGACCTGGGGCAGGCCCTGGACCTGCAGGCCTGCCTGTTGCGCGAGACAGGCGACATGGGTAGCGCCAAGGCGCTGCATGCCAAGGCGCGATCGGCCTACGAAAAGAATTTGCCGCCGGATCATCCTTTCTTCAGCAGAAATGCGCTCTACCAACAGATGGCGGCCAATTCGTGCCGTTCCATTCTTTGACCTTCAACTGAACACTCTGGAGATTCACCATGTCCAAGCCCCTCTTCGGCCTTATGTCCGAACGTCTCGTCTCCCTGGGCCTGCGTGCCGCATTGCTCTGCGCGCCCGTCGCCTGCGTTGCACAGACTGTTTCCGTCGAGGCCGCCATGCCCACTGGCGTGCCCACCGTCATGACCACGCAAGTGATGCAAGCTCACATCGAGAAGCTGAGCATCGAGCTGATGGCCATCGGCGCCTACCTGAAAGTCGGCAGCGACGGCCGCCTGGGGTGCGCGTGCGGTGGAGGGCCGACCGTGCCCAATGTCCGCGGACCTGGCCCGCGTTCGCCGCTCGACACCCAACGTCTGATTCAGGGCTTGCAGGCCTTGCAACTGGTGTTGAACAACGATCAGGCCGGAATGAGCACGACCATTTATTCAACCCAGGTGCAGAAAGCGGTCGGGAAGACCGCGTTGCCCAACTGACGCCCGAAAAGAAACTCCTTCGACCGTGATCCCTGGCGCCTGCAAAGGGCGCTTTACCTGATGAGAGCGAGCCAAACAGTGCTCGCTCTCGCAGAGAGCAACTCGATTGCTCGGACCCCATCACCACATTCGAAGGATTTCCCATGACATCCGTTGCATCGCGCGCATTGCGCACCGTCGGCGCTCTGGCGCTGGCCCTGGCGGCAGCCTCGCCCACCCTGGCCTTCAATCCCCAGCCGGACCCTCCCGGTTTCAATCCGCAGCCGGACCCTCCGGGCTTGTGCTCGCCGAGCCGCGGCGGCCCGCCGGCACCGCACAACCTGCCGATCTGCTGAACCCACTCACGCTGATACGAAAGCCAAAAATGATCATTCAAGGAAAATTCCACCGCATCACCAACGCCGCCGCATTCCTGGAGAGCTGGCTGCAGACCAACGGCCACCCGACCGTCGGCTTCGTCGCCTGGCCCAAGGCCCGCATCCATCTGGGCACCGACTTTCCTTCGGGGAAATTCACTGGCGGATTCACTCCCTCCATGTCGATGGAAACCGACACCGACAGCCAGGGCTTCTTCAAGTTCTCGGCGCTCGAACTGGCTGCAACCCCCTTCCGGGGCCGCCTCGTGGCCTACAACGTCAGCTCGAAGGTGATGCCGCCCATCGGCGGCGTTGCCCTGCCTCCGATCCCGGTGTTCGAACCCGTCTACCGCTCGCAGCCCTTCAAGTTCGCCGATGTCTCGGCCGCCGAGCAGGCGCAGTTGCAACACATCTACGCCATGCAGACGACAACGCCTGACAACCAGGGGTTGACGCAGACCCAGCTCAACGATCAATTGGGGCCGCTTCGTACTTTGCTGAAGCTGGACAAATTGAGCGCCTCCATCTTGTCCAACCGCATCAGTGTCACCGCCAGCAAGAGCGGTGGTGACTTGAAGTTCGATGCCTTCTTGGTCGGCTCCACGGGAGACGATCTCACGCAGGTGGTCGAAGCCCAGGTTGGCGAAATCGACATCGACCTGCCGGGGCCGGACTTCATCGTCGGCCTGTGCATCAGCAAGAGCGACATCAAGGCAGCGATCCACAAAGACCTTCCCAACACGCTCAAGCAAGTGAACCAGATGATGATCACCGCCAAGGACACGCTGCTCAAGCAGGCAGGTGCGGGTTCGCTGATCCCGAAGGTCGGGCTGACGTCCTGGCGGACCCGCCATCCGCAGACCGGCACGATCATCGTCAAGCTGCCCGGCGGTGCTCCTGACGTACACCTGCCCGCACTGTCTGTGGTGCCTGATCCGGCAATCGGGATACCGGTGAAGCTGTACGACAACTGATCGAGCTCAAGCCAGACGCCGCGCGCAGGCATCAACCCCTGCCCGCGTGCGGCGTGCTTACCGCAGAGGGTCGTTTGCGACGCTTCAATTGGTTGCGGTTGCCGAAACAGAGCGAAAGGCAAACCCAACTCGGCATGCGGGTGGTGACAAAGCGGCGGCGCAAAACGTCTTGATCTTGGGTAAGGTGAGCCATCGAGTGCCCATCGGTGAGGGGCCGACTTCGATCAACCTTTGCGGCGGGGCGAAAAGATGTTTCAGCAATCCAGCGCTGACGAAGAACGCATTCTTGTCACGGGCGGCACCGGCCACCTGGGGCGCGACATCGTGGGCCAGCTTCTCGGCCGTGGGAAACGCGTGCGCGTCCTGGCCCGGCTGCCGGGCGGCGACCCGCGCGTCGAATGGGCGCGCGGAGACCTTTCGACGGGCGCCGGCCTGCACGAGGCGCTGGCCAGCGTCACCACCGTCGTCAACGCCGCAACGTTTTCTCCCATCGCCCAGCGTGGCGGGATCCGGCTCGTCGACTTCTTCACCACGCCCTCGGCCGTGGACGTGGACGGAACCCGCCGGCTCCTGCAGGAATGCCGGCACGCACGGGTGCGGCACTTCTTGCACGTGTCCATCGTCGGCCTTTCCGACGGGGCCGGTTCCCTGCCCTACAACAAGGTGAAGCTGCAAGGCGAGACCCTCGTTCGGCAGTCGGATCTGCCCTGGTCGGTGGTGCGCGCCGGCCCGTTCTACTACCTGCTCGCGCGGCTCTTCGCCAGCATGCGCTGGATGCCCTGGTGGTTCCTCCCCAATGGCGTGATGGATGCGGTGGACACCGCCGATGTGGCGTCGTACCTGATCGAGTGCGTCGGCGACGGCAAGCTCGGCCTGCGCGAAGAAATCGGCGGGCCGGCGGCGCTGCCGCTCCCGGAGCTTGCCCGCCAATACCTGCAAGCACGCCAGCTGAGCAAGCGCGTGATCGGCTTCAACGTCGCGCCACAGACGGCCGCCCGGCTGGGCCTTGCCGAGGCGCTCGGCCGCAAGGGAAACACAACCTGGCGCGAGTGGCTCGACGCCAACGCCGACGAGCCGAAGGGCCGGGTCAGGCACAAGCCGTTGCCCGCAAGCGCATTCACTCCCGACCGACGAGGTGCCAATTGACTGCCAACCCGCTTGAAACCTGGCATCGCATCGTGGTCACCCAGGACCCGAGCGCCCTGCACGCCCTGCTTGCCGACGACGTGGTGTTCCATTCCCCCATCGTCCACACGCCCCAACGCGGCAAGGAGATCGCGACGCGCTACCTGGAGGCCGCGCTGCAAGTCTTCTTCAACCCGAGCTTCCGTGTCGTTCGCAAGCTCTTCGGCGACACCGACGCCATGCTCGAATTCGAAAGCGAGGTCGACGGCGTGGCCATCAACGCGGTGGACATCGTGAAGTGGAATGCCGCCGGCCAGATCGTCGACTTCAAGGTGATGGTCAGGCCGCTCAAGGCGATCGGCGTGGTGCAGCAGAAGATGACGGAGCGGCTTCAGGCCAGACAGTGACCAGCGCTTCACCAGCGCAGGCCTTGCCCTTCTTCTGGGCCTTGAGGCGATTCGGTCTCCGGTCAGCAGCCTTGGATGTCAGATGCCCACACCCCTTCTGGGTGGGCTCGAATCCAACGGAACAGCACCGAATGACTACTTTCAGCTTTCTTGACGACTACAGCGAGGGCGCGCACCCGAGCATCTTGCGCGCACTCGCGGAGACGAACCTCACACAGCAGGCGCCCTACGGGAACGATGCTTTCTCCGCCGACGCGGCATCGCGGATCAAAGCTCACCTGGGCAAAGCGTTCCAAGGCGCGATCCACCATCGGATGACCGCGCTGCCATTGCGCCGCCAATCGGGCATGCAACTCGGCCACGGCACCATCGCGCCCGAAGAACACGCTGGCATGCTCGACTCCGAAGGACTCGAGGCCCCTGAAGGGCGACTGTCCGCGCCAACCGCCTTGGTGGCTGCGTGGGCCCTGGCCCGAGAGCACGCGAATCGGCGCGACCAGCCGATAGCCTTGCTTGCGGATGGTCTCGATATAGCGAGGCGCCGTGGCGCTGTCTTGCAGTGATCGGCGCAGCCCCGCCATGACCTTGTGCACCGGGTTGTCGCCGAGGGCCTCACCCGGCCAGCAAGCGTCGAGCAGGCTGTCAGCGCTGACCACCTCGCCTGGCCGACGGCACAGTTCCGCCAGCACGGCCATCAGGCGTGGCTCAAGTGCTGATGATTCGTCGCCGCGCTCGAGACGATGTGCGTGGACATCGACCAGCCAATCGCCCAGCATGAAGCGTAGTGCATCCGTGGCGAAGCCCTTCGCAGCTCGGGCGTCAGGCATGCCATTGCCTTGCCGCGTCAACGCGGTGCCAGTCATGCCAACAGCCACGGCACGACCGAGGCACGACATGCGTCACTACAGACGCCACCGCGCCATAACCGCCATTTCATGGCTTGTTTTCCTTCCCGGATGCGCAGTGCTGCCAAGCCCTGCGCGGGAGGGCAGTGTAGGTACGCCCCCTGCCGAGTCATCCCCAAAAATAGTGACGCAGAGCGGCAAGGATCAACCGTCGAGAGGTCTGACGCTCAACATGCACGGTCTCGCGAACCACAAGATGCCCGTAATGGCCAATCCGACAGCAACGGATCTGAGCCTGCGGGTGACGGCGTCGGAGTTGCCTTGCGTACTCGATGTGGCACAGAGCATGAGGGTCAGGCGAGCAGCGGGCGGCGAAGCGAGGCGTCCCACTATCGGTCGCACACCGTTGTCGATCACAGCGTCGGTGTGGACTTGCGACCGAGGAGCCGCGTTGGCGCGACAGTGGTTGCGGGATTGGCAAGTGCAGCCGCACCGCATTCCTCTTGCTTCCTCTTGCGCATGCGAAGCGACGAAGAAGCTGCTTGAGGGAAGCGATGGGACTGCGGCCCTCGAAGTTTCCGCGCACCGCATTGCTGCCCTTGCGTGTCGCACTCGTGGGCGCCGAGCGGGACTGGATGGGCGCCTATTGCCGGCGCGTGATGTCGCTCAACTTCGCCGAAGACTGCGAGATCGATTCGCACGAAGCCACGACCGCCTGGACGATGCCCTGGTCCATTGCGCTCGAGAGCGCGCATGAACGCATCAATGCCCCCTGGAGGCCCGCGCTTCGGTCTCGATCCACTCAGCCACGCGGCGCACGTCCTCTCGCGGATGCTCGCTTGCGCAGATGAGCCAGTAGGCGTGCGCCGCCTCTGCCCGGTGCTTGGGAGGAGCGAGCAGCACCAACCGGCGGGCGTCAAGCAAGGGCTGGATCAATTCGAGCCGGCCGAGCGCGACACCTTGGCCGTCCAACGCGGCCTGGATCACCTGATCGTACTGATTGAAATGCAGGACGCCCCGGTGTTTGACATCCGCCCAACCCATCGCACTGAGCCAGTCCCCCCATTGCAACCAAGGATGCACCGGGTTGTCGAATTCCAGCAGAGACAGCTTCGACAAAGCTTGAGCCGACCGCAGGGCCTTGATGCCGAGAGAAGGGTGGGCGACCGGTGCGATGGACTCGCCGAACAAGCGGGTGGCCCCTTCTGGCGCCAACGACGGTGTGGTGTAGCGGATCGCGATGTCGATACCGTCACCGCGCAGATCGGCCACCCGGTTGTTCGCAGAAACACGAAGGTCAACGCCGGGATAGCGCTTCTGGAACCGGCTCAGCCGAGGGAGCAGCCACAGGCCGGTGACGCCGATGCTCGCGCTCAGCATCACCGGCCTGAGTACACCCGTCGTGTGGATCTCGCCCATCACGTCCTGTAGCTGCTGCAACGCGCCGTCCGCGCTGCGGAACAGACGCTCACCCTCTGGCGTGAACGCGATCGAGCGGTAGCCGCGGACCAGCAGCTTCACACCCAGTTGCGCTTCCAGCGCGTTGATCTGCCGGCTGACTGCCGACTGGGTAAGGCAAAGATCCTGCGATGCGAGCGTGATGCTCATGCGACGCCCGACCGCGACGAAGCCCCGAATCAGGTCCAGCGACGAGAGGCGAACCAGTGGGAGTGACATTCCTGCAGCGCATGTGGTGCGACGAAAAGGTCGATTGAAGCACGGACAGATAAATCCTGTAATGAGGGCCCTGAACCGGCCACCGTGCTGGTGTGCGACACAAGCAAAGGCTCCTGGTGACAACTGCTCCATCCTCTCGCCCAGACCTCACCGACGCAACCGGGTCGGTGGCACCGCCTGCCGCCTGGTGGCAGCAAGCGTGGGTTCTGGTACTGGCCGGCGGGATCGTCATGGGGCTGGCCTTGGGCGTTCGCCATGTGCAGGGCCTCTTCCTGCTGCCCGTCACGATGGACCGGGGCTGGTCTCGCGAGACGTTCGGGTTCGCGATGGCGATCCAGAACCTCACCTGGGGCATTGCGCAGCCGTTCACCGGCATGGTCGCCGACCGGTTCGGCTCTGCCAAGGTGATCGCCGGCGGCCTGGTGTTCTACGCCACGGGTTTGTTCTTCATGGTTCATGCGGACACGCCCGCCAGCTTTCTCTGGACCGCAGGCGTGTGCGTCGGGATCGGCTTGTCGGGAACCACCTTCGGCGCGGTGTACGGCGCGCTCAGCCGGCTCGTGGCGCCCGAGCGGCGAAGCTGGGCGCTCGGGCTGTCGGGAGCCATCGGCGGCCTCGCGCAGTTTGCGATGGTGCCCGCAGCGCAGCAAGTGTTGAGCGCCTGGGGCTGGCGTGGCGCGTTGCTCGCACTGGCCATCGTCATGGTGCTCGTGATTCCACTCGCCTTCCCACTGCGGAGTCATCGCGAGGTGCTGGTGCCCGCCGAGGCGAACCTGTCGCTTTCTGCCGCGCTGCGCGAGGCCTTCAGCCACCCCGGCTTCTGGATGCTCAACCTCGGCTTTCTGGCCTGCGGCTTTCAGCTCGCGTTCGTCGCCACGCATCTGCCGGCCTATCTTCTCGACAAGGGAATGGCGCCCACCCATGCCGTCACCGCATTGGCCATCATCGCGCTGGCGAATGTCTTCGGGACCTACTACTTCGGCCTGCTGGGTGCGCGCCATCGCAGAAAGCATCTGCTGGCCGGCATCTACCTCGTGCGCACTGCGGCGATGGCGCTGTTCGTTCTGTTGCCGCTGACCCCCATCAGCCTGTATGTGTTTGCGGCGGTGATGGGCTTCGTCTGGCTGGGCACGGCACCGCTGACCAATGGCCTCGTATCCCAGGTCTTCGGGGTGCGCTACATCACCACGCTCTTCGGGTTCGTCTTCTTCGGCCACCAGCTGGGGTCGTTTCTTGGTGTCTGGATGGGCAGCTACCTCTTTGAAGCCACGAAGTCCTACGACTTGATATGGCTCTGCGCAATGGTTCTGGGCGTTGTCGCGGCAGGGCTTCACTGGCCCATCGATGACCGCGAGTTGCGGCGACCGGCATTAGCCGGAGCATCCGCATGAGACGGCGTGCCGCTGTTCCTTGGAGACCATGGTTGCCGATACTGCCGTTGCTGGTGGCCTGTATCTCGGTCTTTGATGCATGGCTTGCGCCCCGGAACATTGCGTCCTGGCTGCTGCTCCTGTCGTTCTGTTCCTGATGCCGATGGCCACCGCGCACTGAATCACCACTACACCTGAAGTCGGAGATTCCGAATGATCACAGCCATCACCACGTTCCGGTTGCCGAAGCCCATCACGCGGGACGAGGCCCGAAAGATCTTCCTGAGCACAGCACCGAAATATCAGGGCGTGCCGGGTCTTGTCCGCAAGGTTTATGTGCTCTCGCAAGAAGGGGACACTGCCGGCGGAATCTATCTCTGGAACTCCCGAGCCGAGGCTGACGCCATGTACACCGAGAGTTGGAAAGCTTTCGTGCGCGAGAAGTACGGCACAGACCCGTCGGTCACATACTTCGACAGCCCCGTCGTGGTAGACAACCTCACAAACGAAATTCTCTCGGATGAGTAGCGTCGTCTTTGACGCGCAGGCTGCTCACAGCACGAAAGCACATCGACATGAACGCAGATCAACGAATCAAGAACCTTGGCATCCATCTTCCAGCCGGAAGCGGCCCCGCAGGAAATTACGCAACGGCCGTCCAGTCGGGCAATCTGCTCTTTCTGTCGGGCAAGGCGCCTCTTCCGGTCGACGGCAAGCCGCCGAAGGGGCGCCTCGGAAGCGACTACTCGACGGATCAAGGCTATGCACTCGCACGCTCCGCGTGCATCGACCTGCTGGCCACGTTGAAGAATGCGCTCGGCTCACTGGAGAGGGTCGCACGCGTCGTAGAGCTTCACGGGTCGATCTGCACCACTGCAGACTTTGAAGATCACGCGAAAGTCTTGGACGGCGCCTCCGATCTCCTGGTGGAAATCTTTGGCCCCGCAGGCCTGCATGCTCGTTCGGTCATAGGCGTCTTCTCTCTGCGCAACGGCGTACCGCTCACGCTCAAGGCAACCATCGAGATCAAGGCAGCGTAGGTGTGGGGGCCCATTGACCGTGTGGCGAGCCTTCAGGTGCCGGCGACAGCCGGCCTGAACCTGCTCGGGTTGGCGCCGGCCACTTTTCTCATCAGCCGCCGCAGCGCCGTGGCGTCTTGATAACCGACCGCCACAGCCACCTGCTCCACGGTCATGCGGCTCGACTCCAGCAGCGCGCGTGCGCGTCTTTGTCTGACGCTCTGCAGCAGCGCTGATGTGCTCTTGCCGGTCGCTCTCTTGATGCGCCGAGACAGTGTTCTCTCGGACATGAAAAATTCCTGCGCGAGTTCACCGACGCGCGGCAGGTCAGGTAACGAAGCTTCGATCCGCGCCGCCAAGCGACCGATCAAGTCATCTCCATTCGAGAATGCTTCCGGAATGATGAAGGGCGCCTGCGCCTGGCGCCCGTCAAACAGAAGTACGCGAGATACCGCGTCGGCCAGAGCGCTTCCGCAAAGAGTGCGGAGCAAATGCAGCATCAGATCTGCCTGCGCGAATGCGGCGCCTGCCGTCACGATCGCCCCGTCGGCGCACACCATTCGATCCGAATCGACATGACAGTCGGGCTCGATCCGTTTCAGTTCAGGCGCAAGCCACCACGAGGTGGTGACACGTTTTCCCTTCAGCAGGCCTGCGGCCTGCAGCAAGAAAACAGCGGAGCAAGAAGCTGCGACCGAGCCGCCAGTCTGTGCATGCTTTCGCAGCGCACCGATGGCGCGGCTTGCATCGTCAAGGCCGAACCGGCGGGTGATCGCCGAGGGCCTGTCCAGGCCCAACCCCGGGACGATCCAGACCGAGGTCTCAGAGCGCGACGGCCTGGGAAGGCGCACCGTGTCGACGCTGACCCCGCCTTGCAGCGCGGTGCTGCCACCATCAACCGAGCAGACTTTCCATTTCGGCGGGGCGACGCCAATGCGCGGCGCAAGCGTCGCAGCGGCTGCAAGCATGTCAAGCGTGACCGCAACGCTTGTCGAGTAGGCTCCTTCGAGAACCAGGACTGTGAAATCACGCATTGTCGAAATAGTCCTCAAACCAGTCCAAATAGACACTGTCATTCTTAGACCTTCGAGGTTGAAATACAAGCGCGAACCGATTGCCAGAGTTCTCGGTCATGCTCCGAGTGGTTCACCACGGCGCCGATCGCCGCGATTCAAAAGCTATGCGCCAAAGTTGGCGATCGAGCTGGCTTGAGCCTGAAGTTTGAACTGACCGAACAATGAAATACGTGCTTATCGTTCACGCAGTCAAAGACTACAAGGCCTGGAAGCAGGTCTTCGACGACGCGGCAGTGATACGCAAAGCCGCCGGCGAGCAGAGCTACTACGTTCTGCGCGACGAGAACGACGCGAACAAGATCGTTCACTTTTCCAAGTGGGCATCCATTGCTCAAGCCAAGGCCTTCTTCGAGTCGCCCAGACTGGTAGAGATCCGTCGCCTGGCAGGTGTAGAGGCTCCGGAGTTCAACTATCTGCACAGCCTGGAGCAAGGCGCTCTCTGAACGCAACGACGTTTTGGAACGGAGTCACGCGGGGCAGTTGCTTGCCCGAATGCGCATTAAACCTGTCCAAATCGACACTGGAACTCTGCCCACTCGTGGCACCTAATGGAGTCACCCATACGACGGTGCTGCCCATGCCTACCATCCTCATCAAAGTCCCCAAAGGCGCGTTTCCCGGCGATGCGCGCGCGAACCTCGTCCGCCACATCCTCGATGCCGCCACCGCGGCGGAGCAGATGCCCGCAGATCCCAGAAAGCTCTTCTTGTCCTGGGTCGTGATAGACGAAACCGAGGCCGGCATGTGGACGTGCGGCGGCATCGACATGGCATCGCAGCTGCTGACCTGCTTCGCGATGGTCAATGTGCCCGCCGGAGTTCTGGACGAGCGCTCGCGGGCGCTGTACGTGAAACTGATGCACGACGCTTTCAAGCAGGCGCAGCCCGCCGACGACAAGCGGCAGGTGGTGTCTTCCGTGATTCTTCATGACGTGGCCGACGGCACCTGGGGTGGCAACGGCGCCATCTGGACACTGCCCGCCCTCGCCAAGGCGGCCGGCTTCGCACACCTTCAACACCTGGTCGCTGCGGCTTGACGCGCGCGAAAATCCGGAGGCACCTCGATGACGAAACGCAGCATGAACGAGGACGACGGCCTCGAAGATTTCACGCATCGCGAGATCACGCTCGATGGCGTTGCAAAGACGGTGCACGTGGCAGGCTCAGGTCCGGCCGTGATCGTCATGACCGAGATGCCGGGTATCAGCCCGCACGTCGCGCGATTCAGCCGATGGGTGCGCGATGCCGGCTTTACCGTCTACATGCCATCGCTCTTCGGCCGCGACGGCGCCGTACCGGCCGCAGAGGAGGGTGCGGCGGTCTTCCGGCGAGCCTGTGTCAGCGCCGAGTTCCGCGCTTTTGCCGGCAAGGGGGCTGCCAATCAGTCGAGTCCGGTGACACAGTGGCTCAGGTCATTGGCGAGACTCGCGCATCAGGAGTGTGCTGGCCCCGGCGTCGGCGCCATCGGCATGTGCTGGACCGGCAACTTTGCGCTTTCGATGATGCTCGAGCCCGCAATGCTGGCACCCGTGCTGTCGCAGCCATCACTGCCGTTCGATGACCCAGGCGGCATCGAGATATCTCCCGACGACATCAGAATCGTCCGCAAGCGCCTTGATCGGGAGGATCTCACGGTCTTGGCCTATCGGTTCGAGGGAGACAAGTTCTGCACGGCCCAACGCTTTGCGGCCTATGCAGAGGCACTCGGCGATCGCTTCGTGGCACGGGTGCTGCCGGACAGTGCAGCCAACACTGACGTTCCACCGTTCTTCGCACAGCATGTGCCGACTCCCCACAGTGTGGTGACCGCCCATCTGATCGACGAAGCGGGTCAACCCACAGTGGCTGCACGCGACGAGATTCTGAAATTCTTCATTCATCGCCTCGCTTCGTAGGTGTATGACTTCGGTGCCCAAAGCCTGTAGAGATCACCTCCCGGACTGCGAAGAACACAGACACCCGCCACCTTCCATCGAGCTGATCAATCGCGCAAGCGGATCACCAGGAACGACATGAGTCAAGACAAGACGCCGATCGCAATCCACGCCCATCAGGCGGCGACAAGAACCAAGCCGTCCAACTACCCCGAGCCCTTTGCCTCGCGCATGGTGGGGCGGGTGAAGAAGCCGCTCGGTGATGTGTTCGGCCTCGCCAATTTCGGCGTCAACCTCACGCGCCTGACGCCGGGCGCGGTGTCGGCACTGCGACATGCGCACACGCTGCAAGACGAGTTCGTCTACGTGCTCGAAGGCCACCCGACCCTGGTGACGAACGCAGGTGACACGCCGCTGCACCCCGGCATGTGCGCCGGCTTCAAGGCCGGCACGGGCGACGGCCACCAGTTGGTGAATCGCACGAGCGAAGACGTCGTCTACCTGGAGGTCGGCGACCGCACCGCGGGCGATTCGGGCAGCTACCCCGACGATGACCTTCAGGCCGTGTCGGTCGAAGGCCAATGGCGCTTCACGCACAAGGACGGCACGCCATATTGACGGGGGCTCTGGCCCTTGGCGAAGGGATCCGTCAGACCATCTTGCGTTGCTACCACCTCGCGCAGTAGGCCATCTGCCGTCACTCCCTCAAGCAGGGACTCGTCCACCTCAGCAGAAAGGCCGACCAGTGCATGGCGTACCTTCGTCTGAGACATGCATCGCAGAAAACCGGTCATATCGCAGTGCGTCGTTGCCTGCCTTCCATGCCTTGGGAACCTTGCCAGCGACGTGCGAACAGGCCAGTTCAGCTGCCATCAGCCAAGGGTCGGTCTTAGTGCGAGGGTGGCTTGCGGGATCGTCAGCTGAGTCACATCACAACCTCGCTGGGGGTTCTGATGGGATGGTTGAATGTTGAACAGCAGACCATGCAACTGCAGGCCAGCCAAGCACGAGTCACCTCCAACTAATTGCCGCGCCACCAATTAGCGCCTGAGCGACCTCACCTTCGTCAAAGACCGAACTAGACCGGCGCCTTGGGGCGCTTGCCCAGCCCCTTGATGAACACTGCCGGCAGTTGTTCACCCGGAGGAATTCCAATTCCCACATCTACACGGGGCGCCCATCGTGTACCGGTCAGGTTGAGCGGCGCGGTCGTCTTGTGCAACAGATCAGCACCGCTGCCGATCACATAGCGATAGCAATCGGCGGCTACTACGGCGTTGAAACGCTCGACCTGCTCTGACCGTACGTCGGAATGCCTCATGCGGCCCTCGTCCCCGTTTATGACCAGCGCCGCAGTGCGTGATAGAGGAAAGAAAACGTGCGTGTGAAGCGAGCCGTAGCCAAGCGGCAGATGTTCCGTGTTGGACAGGGGCGACAGCACGACCGGGGAATCGGAGGTTATGTATTCTGATCCGCTGGGCGCGTGAACAACGGTCCAGTCTCTTTCGAAGAGCGTCCGGGCCACGGTATCCCAGGTCTTGAGAGCATCTGCACGCGCCGCTTCTTCGGGAACTTCGATACGAAAATGGTTGCCGCTGACCATCTCAAATAGCTTCGCCGCGAGCCTGCGCAGTTCTTCCTCGGACGTGTCTGCAGGCTTTGATTCTTTGAGCAGCTTGTATGCGGCGACCTCACTCGAATAGGTGAGCTTCAACCGCGCATGTTCAGCCTTCTCGCGCACGCTACGGGACTCTGCAAAGGCAGCCGGCGTTCGAATCGCGTGCATTGCGACGAACAATGCCAGGTACTCGCGATCCTCGAAGTTGAGAGGCAACCTGGAAGCTGCGGACTTCAACGCAGTCCCAGCACGACTTTCTATGAGGCCGAATAGGGCTTCGAGCTCGAATCGCTGCCGATCGCTGTCGTCAATGAACGTGTAGAAGTGCTCAAGGGCGGCGGCATTTCTTGGCGTAAGCGAATCGACGACGCCAGTGGTTCGGTCGTACACAGCGACACGCCGATTCTGGGCAAAGCCCTTCAAATGGGGCTCTGATCAATTCGGCGTGAACTTGCTTGCTGCTCAAAGAACCCGCAGCACGTCAAACTGCTGTCGGATTGGAGCGACCTGTATCGACACCTCATCACCCTCGCATTTGCCCAACATGGCCCTGCCCAAAGGGGCTTCGCTGCTGATGACCTGAACGAGCTCAGAGCCGCTGACCAACTTCATGCTGCCCCCATTCGGGCCAAGAAAGAGCTGTTGCTGCTTGTCGTCGGAATCGACTAGGCAGACCAGCGCGCCGAGCTGTATACCTTTGCTGGCGTCGTAGGGGCTCGGGCGGAATTGCCGCCAATTGGCCATCGCTTGGCGGATGGCTTCGGCGCGACGAGCTTGGCCGGTGGCCAGGTAGGCGGCTTCGAGTCCCAAGGTGTCGTATTTGTTTTCGGCGATGTTCTCTTCGTGAGTCGCCGCTTCATGGGCCGCCCGCACTGCCTGTTCGGCTTGCAGCAGGTCTTCGGCGAGCCGTTCCAGCACCTGCTGCCGCAGCACGAATTTATCCATGATGAAAGGTAGGCATCTCGAACAAGCGGGGGTCAGGTTTTGATTATGAAGGGCTCCACCAGCCTTCGACGCTTCTGTTGGCTGCAGGTCAACTTCAGCCATGGGTAGGGTTCCGCCGGTCGTCAGGGGCAGTAGGACTCATTCGCGGCCCGACGCGTCGGCTGCGCTACGCGAGTGACCGGTCAGGGGGTGCAAGCCGTTATCCGCCTTGTTGACGATCGTGCGACCGGTTTCCGCTCGGGCTGCCGTTCACCTGCCGACCCTGAGCGGCTGCAGCCAGTCTTCAAGCGACGTTCGCCAGGCAGGCGCCAATGCCTGGGCCTGCCTTAGATCACGAGTTCGAAGTCGCCCAGCCATTCAGCTGGGGTGATCCTCGCAAATGAAAACGCCAGCGCCTCCTCCACCGCCATTGCCAGCCCCACCTGATGCCGCTGAGATGAACATCGGAACCGTCCCACTCGTCCAACTTTTTGTCTGGTGCAAGGCAGCGAATTCGACATCGCGAACCCGCGGAGACTTGTTTTCGACTCCGCCGTCGTGTTTACGACTTTAATAGCGCGGAACAACAAAGCTTTATTGCCGTTCGTCGCTCACTCCACCGTCACACTTTTTGCCAAATTTCTAGGCTTGTCGACATCCGTCCCCCGCGCACACGCCGTGTGATACGCCAGCAATTGCAGCGGGATCACGTGCAGGATCGGTGACAGCGAACCGTAGTGCTCGGGCATGCGAATCACATGCAAACCTTCGCCGGATTCGATGTGCGAATCGGCATCGGCAAACACGAACAACTCGCCGCCGCGGGCGCGCACTTCCTGCAGGTTGCTCTTGAGCTTTTCGAGCAGCGCGTCGTTGGGGGCGACGGTGACCACGGGCATCTCGGCGGTCACGAGTGCGAGCGGGCCGTGCTTGAGTTCGCCGGCGGGGTAGGCCTCGGCGTGGATGTAGCTGATCTCCTTGAGCTTGAGCGCGCCTTCGCAAGCAATGGGGTAGTGCAGGCCGCGGCCGAGGAAGAGTGCGTTTTCTTTGCGCGCAAAGATGTCTGACCACGCGATGACTTGCGGCTCGAGGGCGAGCACGGCTTGCACGGCGACGGGCAAATGGCGCAAGGCCTTGAGGTGGGCGAGTTCCTGTTCGTCGGTGAGATGGCCGCGCACTTGCGCGAGGGCCAGTGTCAGCAGGAAGAGGCCCACGAGCTGGGTGCTGAAGGCCTTGGTCGAGGCCACGCCGATCTCGGCGCCGGCGTGGGTGATGTAGGCCAGCTCGCATTCGCGCACCATGGCGCTGGTGGCCACGTTGCAGACGGTCAGCGTGTGCTTCATGCCGAGGTTGCGCGCGTGCTTCAGCGCGGCCAGCGTGTCGGCGGTCTCGCCGCTCTGCGTGATGGTGACGACGAGCGTGCGCGGGTTGGGCACGCTGTCGCGGTAGCGGTATTCGCTGGCCACTTCCACGCTCACCGGGATCTTGGCGATGCTCTCGAGCCAGTACTTGGCCACCGAGCCGCTGTAGTAGCTGGTGCCGCAGGCGAGGATGAGCACCTGGTCAATGTCCTTGAACACCCGATACGCCCCGTCGCCGAAGAGTTCGGGCGAGACACCGCCCACTGCTTCGAGCGTGTCGGAGATGGCGCGCGGCTGCTCGAAGATCTCTTTCTGCATGTAGTGACGGTACGGGCCGAGTTCGGCGGCACCGGTGTGGACGAGCACGGTGCGGACCTCGCGCTCCACCGTCTTGAAGGCGGTGCCGCCGGGCATGCGCGCGGTGACCCACACCTTGCCCAGTTGCAGATCGACCACGTCGCCTTCTTCGAGATAGGCAATCTGGTCGGTCACGCCGGCCAGGGCCATGGCATCGGACGCGAGAAAAAAATCACCTTTGCGCTCACCGGAACCGACACCCAGCACCAGCGGCGAACCTTCGCGCGCGCCGATCACACGGTGCGGTTCGTCGCGGCAGAACACCGCGATGGCGTACGCGCCGCGCAGGCGCGCCACGGCCTGCTGCACGGCGGTGAGCAGATCGCCGTCATACAAGTGGTCGACGAGGTGGGCGATGACCTCGGTGTCGGTCTGGCTGTCGAACACATAGCCACGCGCCTTGAGTTCGTTGCGCAGCTCGTCGTGGTTTTCGATGATGCCGTTGTGCACCAGCGCCACCCGGCCCACGGCGGCTTGCCCGCTCTGTGCATCCTTGCCCGACTTGGCAGGCCCGGACGAGAAATGCGGGTGCGCGTTGTGCACCGCCGGCGCGCCGTGCGTGGCCCAGCGTGTGTGGGCAATGCCGGTGCCGCTGTCGATGCCGTCGTTCGCGATGTTCGCTTCGAGTTCGGCCACGCGGGCGGTGCTGCGGGCGCGGCGCAGCTGGCCGCCCTGATGCACGGCCACGCCGCAGGAGTCGTAGCCCCGGTACTCCAGGCGCTTCAGTCCTTCGACCAGGATCGGAACGATGTTGCGGGTGCTGACGGCGCCGACGATGCCACACATGACGAGTCTCCTCTGGGGCTGGAACAGACTGGATGGTAGGCAGCAGCGCTTGGCGGATGTTTGCAGATTTATCTACTAAGTGAAATACTTCGCCACGCCGATGCATTGGCGAATAAATATTTCATCTGGCCTTTGATGTCGCAATCAAAATCACCGCCGATCAATCTCGATGACACCGATTTGCGGCTGCTCGGCCTGCTTCAGCAGGATGCCGCCCTGTCCAACCAAGACCTCGCGGCCGCCGCCCACACCTCCGCGGCCACCTGCCTGCGGCGCGTGAAGCGGCTGGTCGAGGCGGGCGTGATCGAACGGCGCATCGCGATCTTGTCGGCCGAGCGCCTTGGCGAGGGGCTCACCGCCTTGGCCGAGGTGACGCTCGATCGGCAAGGCGCCGAGCACCTGGCCGCCTTCGAAGCACGCGCCGTGGCTGACGCTGCCGTGCAGCAGTGCTACCGCGTCTCGCCCGGCCCCGACTTCATGCTGGTGCTGCAGGCGGCTGACATGGCGGCGTACCACGCGTTGGTGCAACGGCTGTTCACGCAAGACGCGAACGTGCGCAACGTGAAGAGCTTCTTCAGCGTGCACCGCGCGAAGTTCGAGCCGTCGATCGCGCTGCCGCAGGCCGCGCGGGCGGCCGCTACTTCTTGAGGATCACCAGGCCCTTGAGGTACTCGCCTTCGGGGAAGGTCACCGTCATCGGGTGATCGGGTGCTGCGCCGGTGCGGGCATAGACAAGGCCATCCACGTTCGCATCGAGCCCGGCGCCGGCCACGATCTTGTGGAACAGGTCGGGGCTGATGCCGCCCGAGCACGAGTAGGTGAACAGCGCGCCGCCCGGCTCCAGCAGCATGAAGGCCAGGCGGTTGATGTCTTTGTAGGCCCGCGCAGCGCGCTCTGCGTGGGCGGCGGTGGGTGCGAACTTGGGCGGGTCGAGCACGATGGTGTCGAAGCGCTGGCCGCGCTGCAATGCGTCGCGCAGCGCCTGGTTCACGTCGGCGTCGAGCGCGGTGTGGCGCGACGCATCGAAGCCGTTCAGCTCCACGTGCGCCGTGGCGCGCGCTAGCGCAGGCGCCGATGAATCGACGCTGGTCACATGCCCGGCACCACCCGCCAATGCGGCAACGCTGAAGCCGCCGGTGTAGCAGTAGCAGTTCAGCACGCGCTGAAAACCGAAGTGGCGAACCGTGTCGGCAAAGAGCTTGCGGCTGTCTCGCTGGTCGAGGTAGAAGCCGGTCTTGTGGCCTTCGTCCACATCGAGCGTGAGCTTCCAGTCGTGTTCGCGAATGGTCAGCTCGGTGGGGCCTTCGCCGCGCAGCCAGCCTTTCACTTCCGGCAGGCCTTCGAGCCCGCGCGTGCTGGCATCGCTGCGCTCGTACAAGCGCGTGAGGCTGGTGGCCTTGAGCAGCAGGTCGGCGATGGTGCTCTTCCACCGCTCGGCACCGGCGCTCAGGAACTGCACGCTCAGCGTGTCGGCATACCGGTCGACGATGAGGCCGGGCAGGCCATCGGCTTCACCGTGGATGAGCCGCAGGCCGTCGCTGGCGATCGGCAACCGCGCGCGAATGGCCAGCGCTTGCGCGATGCGCCGCTCGAAGAAAGCAGCGTCGATGCGCTCGGCCTCGTCGAAGCTCCAGGCGCGCACGCGGATCTGCGACTGCGGGCTGAACGCTGCCCACGCTAGAAACTTGCCGTCGCGCGCGTTGACGCGCACCGTCTCACCGGCGTCCGCCTTGCCGGAATGGATGCTGCTCTCGAAGACCCAGGGGTGGCGCTTCAGCAGCGAGCGCTCTTTGCCTTCGCGCAGGGTGATGGCTTTCATGGGGCCATTGTCGCCCCGCCGAAACCGGCCTTCAGTGCTTGACGTTCATCGTGATGACCGCGCTAAACACCTTGGTGCCGTCGGTGTCGTAGGCCGCCACCGGCACGTCGACATTGCCGGCGACCGTCCAGTCGACCGCATCGGCCTCGGTCACCACCCGGATGTCGGTCTTGGCCTTGGCCAGGTACTTCACCGACATGCCCACCGGCAGCCAGCGCGCGCCTTCGGGGATGGACGCGTCAGTGCAGGTGCCTGCCGCCAGCTCGGCACCGTTGCACAAGGCAATGGCGTGCACCGTGCCGATGTGGTTGTGCACCTTGCGCTGGTTGCGAATGTGCACCTCGGCAAAGCCTTTGCGCAGCTCGATGAACTGCGGCTCGATGCTCGCGAAATAAGGCGCCACGCTGGCGACGGCCTCGGAGAATTTTTCAGGGCCCAGCTGTTGGAAGAGGGCGAGGTTCTGGCTCATTTCACAGACTCCGTGGTGAAGGTGATGGAAGCGGCGTGGCCCAGAAAGCGGGCCACAACCGCGAGTTCGTCATTCGAGAAGCCGCGCGTGAGCTGGCTGTTCACCCGCGCGAGCACCGGCTTGGCTTGTGCGAGCACCGCCTTGCCCTTGTCGGACAGATAGAGGCGGGTCGAGCGCCCGTCTTGCTCGCAGGGCTGGCGCTGTATCAGGCCGTTCTCTTCCATGCGGCCCACGAGGCCGGTGATGGCGGAGTTCTTCAGCTGCAGCTGCGCCGACAGATCCTTGAGCTGGCAGCCTTCCTGGTTCTGGATCGCGAACAGGGCCACCACCTGCGTGCCCGACACGTCGAGCTCGGTACTGAACACCCGGTCGGCCGAGCGGAACAGGTTCTGCCGCGCCTGAGCCACCAGATGGAAGAGGCGCGGCTTCATCGCTGAATGGCCAATTTAGTTCGCATGCGGATCATGTTAATACGCATGCGTAGCAAATACAAGAAGCTTCAACCCGACTCCCGCTCACGCGGGAAGCGCAACTCAGCCGCGCTTCTTGGCGCGCGGGTGGGCGGCGTCGTACACCTTGGCCAGGTGCTGGAAGTCGAGCTTGGTGTAGACCTGGGTGGTGGTGATGTTGGCGTGGCCCAGCAGCTCCTGCACCGCGCGCAGGTCGCCGCTCGATTGCAGCAGGTGCGACGCGAACGAGTGCCGCAGCATGTGCGGGTGCACGTGCGTCGGCAAGCCGGCCCGCAGGGCCTGGGCCTTCAGGCGCGAGCGCACCTGGCTGGCAGTGAGGCGGGTGCCGCGCCGGCTGACGAAGAGCGCCGGCTCGCCGTGTGCGGCGAGCGTGGCGCGCAGGCCCAGCCACTCGCGCAGGGCGGCCAGTGCGGGCCCGCCGACGGGCACGCTGCGGCGCTTGCTGCCTTTGCCCAGCACATGGGCCGAGGCGTCGGCCGCGTCGATCCAGCCGGCGGCCTGGCCGCTGGCCTGCACGTCGAGGCCGACCAGTTCACCCACGCGCAGGCCGCACCCGTAGAGCAGCTCGACGATGCAGTGGTCGCGCGCCACCAGCGCCGGGTTGCCTTCGGCCTCGCCGCTTTCGGCCAGGGCCACGGCCTGATCCACCGACAACGCCTTGGGCAAGGGCTTGGCTGCTTTGGGCGCACGCACGCCCTCGGCCGGGTTCAACTCGACCAGGCCATCGCGACCGGCCCAGCGGTAGAAGCCGCGCCAGGCCGAGAGCGTGAGCGCGATGCTGCGCGAGGCGAGCCCCTGGGCATGCAATTGCGCGGCCCAGCGGCGGATGTGGTGAACCTGCACGGCACGCAAGGCCACACTCGCATCGGCCGCGAATTTCTGCAAACGGGCGAACGACTCGCCGTACAGCGTCAGCGTGCGCAACGCCAGGCGGCGCTCCACCTCCAGGTGAACGAGATGCCGCCGAATGTCCTCGTCCTGAGGCTTCAGCGGCGCTTCGCTCATCGCGGGTTCACTTGACGGGCAGCAGGCGCGCCAAGCCGGCGCTGGCGATCTCGCCGATGCGCGACAGGAACTCGGTGCCCATGTCGGCGCTGTAGCGCGTGGGGTCGGGCGAGGCCAGCACCAGCATGCCGAAGGCATCCGGCGAATCGCCGCTGTGCAGCGGGATGAGCGCCATCGACGCGACCAGGCGCGAATCTTCCAGCCACGACACCGCCTCGAAGCCCGAGTTGACGCCGCAGTACGGCACGGTGAGGCTGGACGCGAAACTGCGCGCGTCTTCGCTCACGTTCCTGGCGAACGCCAGCATGCCAAAAGCCTCGGCCGCACCCCACACGCGAATGGCGGCTTGGGGAATGAGGAACTGGTGCTTGAGCTCGTTCACCAGCACCGCGGGCAGGTCGCCAGGGTTGGTGGTGAGCATGATCGCGCGCGTCCACTTGTGCAGCTTGTCGGCGATGGCGACGTTCTCCTGCCCGTGGCGGATCATCTCGACGATGCGCTGCTCCAGGCCTTTGTGCTTGTCGCGCAGCATTTCCATCTGCCGCTCTTGCAGCGACACCGCACGCTGCCCGTGCGGGCTGGTGATCTGAATGGCGGCCAGCAACTCGGCGTGGCGCTCGAAGAAGCCCGGCGTGTTGGCCAGGTAGTTCGCGATGTCTTGCTCGGTGATGCCTTGGATGGTCACAGGTCAATCTCCCCTTCATAAACGGTTTCAGCGGGGCCGGTCATCAGCACATGGCTTTCACCACCACGCCATTCGATGCTGAGGCGGCCACCTCGAGCATCCACATCAACACGCGCATCGAGCAGGCCCAGGCGAATGCCGGCCACCACCGCCGCGCATGCGCCGGTGCCGCAGGCCAGCGTCTCGCCCGCACCGCGTTCATACACACGCAGACGAACGTGGCTGCGGCTCACGACCTGCATGAAGCCGGCGTTGACCCTGCGCGGGAAGTGCCGGTCGCGCTCGATCAGCGGGCCTTGCGTTTCGACCGGTGCGGTGTCGACATCGGCCACCACCTGCACCGCATGCGGGTTGCCCATCGACAGCACGGCCACGCTCACACCCACGTCGAGCGGCCACAGCTCGAAGTTGCCTTGCGGGCGCGGCTGGCTACCGGCGGGGTCGAAGGGCACCCGCGCCGCATCGAAGACCGGCGCGCCCATGTCGACCGTCACGCGGCCATCGGGCTGCAGGCGCAGTTCGAGCAGGCTGTTGACGGTGTCGACGCGCAGCGTGGTCTTGTCGGTGAGGTGCTTGTCGCGCACGAAGCGCACGAAGCAGCGCGCGCCGTTGCCGCACTGCTCCACTTCGTCGCCACTGCCACCATTGAAGATGCGGTAGCGGAAATCGACACCCGGCGTGCGGCTGGCTTCGACCACGAGGATCTGGTCGGCCCCCACGCCGAAGCGGCGGTCGCCGAGCACGCGGTACTGCTCGGCGCTCAGATCGATGGGAGCCTGCGTGGCGTCGAGCACGACGAAGTCGTTGCCCGCGCCTTGCATCTTGGTGAACCGCAGTTTCATGCGCTGGATTATCACCTTCGGCCCAGGCCAAGCGATGCGAAGCGAGCGCCCATCAAGCAACGCCCGCGGAGCCGGCTTTGCCGGGCCGCCAGGCGGCGCCCCCCGGGGGCAGGAGCGAAGCGACTGGGGGGCTCAATAGAACCCAGCCTCGCCCTGCGGCCGCGTCTTGAAGCGCTTGTGCACCCAAAGATATTGCGCCGGGTTGCGGCGGATCTCGTCTTCGATCCAGCGGTTCATCGCCGCAGTGTCGGCCAGCGCATCGTCGGTGGGGAAATGCGTCCACGGGTCGCCGAAGCGCACCTTGTAGCCCTGCCCGCCGGGCAGCATCTCGGCGATCACCGGCTGCACCACCATGTCGAGCGCACGCGCCATGCGCGACGGTGCCAGCAGCGTGGCAGCGGGCACGCCGAAGAAGGGCACGAAGGCAGCGTCGCGCTCGCCGAAGTCCATGTCGGGCAGGTTGAAGAAGGCGACGCCGCGGCGGATGGCGCGGATCAGCGGCAAGGCCTTGTCGCTGCGCGGGAAGATCTGCGCGTGGCCGAAGCGCAGCCGGCCGCGGCGGATCACTTCGTTCATCGCGCGGTTGCTCTGCTCCTGGTACATCGAGCAGCCTTCGTGGTTCTGGAAGATGAGCACCGCGACACCGGCCACGTCGAGCCCCATGAAGTGCGGCACCAGCCACATCACCGGCTTGTCGCTGCGCTCGGCGAGCTTCACGTCGCCTTCGACCTGGATCACCTTCTTCAGCCGCTCGGCCGACGCGAACCACAGCAGGCTGCGCTCGAGGATGCTGCGGCCCAGCCATTGAAAGTGCTCCTTGGCAAGAAGGCGACGCTCCGGGGCCGGCTTCTCCGGGAAACACAGCTCGATGTTGCGCAGCGCGATGCTGCGGCGCGAGCCTGCGGCCAGCCACAGCAGGCGGCCCAGGCCGCGGCCCAGCGCGGCCAGCAGCGGCATCGGCAACCACTGCAGCAACCACAGCAAACCCAGCAGAAGGCGTGTGCCCAACAACTCCAACGACTACTCCTTGTTCTGTTCGATGCCATCGGCCGCCGGCTGCTCCCGCGGCGCCTTGTAGCGGTGGTAGCCCCAGAGGTACTGCCCGGGGTTCTGCCGGATCAGCGATTCCATCGCGCGGTTGATGGCCGCGGCGGATTCTGCGGCATCGGCAGGCAGCGCTTCAGGGAAAGGCAGAAAGCGTTGCACATAGCCCGCACCGCGCGGCAGCCGCTCGGCCCAGGTCAGCAGCAGCTCGGCACCGGTCTGCTGCACCAGGCGCGTGGCCAGCGTCATGGTGTAGGCCTCGCGGCCGAAGAACGGCGCCCACACACCCATGCCTTCGGGCGGTACCTGATCGGGCAGCAAGCCCACCATCTGGCCCTTGCGCAGCGCGCGGATCATCTGCCGCACACCGGCCAGCGAAGCGGGTGCCGCGAATAGCTGCGGCCGCTCGCGCGAGGTCTTCACCAGCTCGCGCAGCCAGGGTTTGCGGGCAGGGCGATACAGCACGGTGATCGGGCTGATGGCGCCGAAGCGCTCGGCAATCGCCTGCGCCGCCACCTCAAAACACCCCATGTGCGGCGTCAGCAGCAACACGCCCTTGCCACGAGCCAGCGCCGCATCGAGCAAACCCTCGTTCTCGTAGCGCATGCGCGGCCGGATGGGCTCGCCGGGCGGGCGCATCCACAAGTACGGCAGCTCCATCACCATGCGGCCCGCCGAGGCGACGGCGGGCTTCCATTGCGCGGCGCTCAGCCCGGCTTGCGCGGCATTGGCGGCCATGCGTCGGCGGTACGTCGGCGAGAGCGCGTAAGTCACCCAACCCAGGGCACTGCCCAACGTGTGCAATAGGCCCAGAGAAAGGCCTGACAACCATCGAAAAAGGGTCAACATCTCTTTCTATAATGCGGCCATCGCCGAGTTATGAACTACTTGCAGGGCGATGCAGATGCCGCAAGGCGCTGCCGGGCAATCCTTCAAAAGATCGGCTCAAAAAATTCTGCTAAAGCGTTCGCCGCTCCTCCAAGCAGACTAGGCCGGCAACGCAGTGTGCAACCTACTGGAGTTTAAGAGTGTCGAACGATTTCCTTTTCACGTCCGAGTCCGTTTCTGAAGGCCACCCCGACAAGGTCGCCGACCAGATTTCCGATGCCATCCTCGATGCCATCTTCAAGCAAGACCCGCGTTCGCGCGTGGCCGCCGAGACGCTGACGAACACCGGCCTCGTGGTGCTGGCCGGCGAGATCACCACCAACGCGCACGTCGACTACATCCAGGTCGCGCGCGACACCATCAAGCGCATCGGCTACGACAACACCGAGTACGGCATCGACTACAAGGGCTGCGCGGTGATGGTCTGCTACGACAAGCAGAGCAACGACATCGCGCAGGGCGTCGACCATGCGAGCGACGACCACCTGAACACCGGCGCCGGCGACCAGGGCCTGATGTTCGGCTACGCCTGCGACGAAACGCCCGAGCTGATGCCCGCGCCCATCTACTACGCGCACCGCCTGGTCGAGCGCCAGGCCCAGCTGCGCAAGGACGGCCGACTGCCCTTCCTGCGCCCTGATGCGAAAAGCCAGGTCACGATGCGTTATGTCGACGGCAAGCCGCACAGCATCGACACCGTGGTGCTGAGCACGCAGCACAGCCCCGACCAGAGCGAAACCAGCAAGAAGATGAAGGCCTCGTTCAATGAAGCCATCATCGAAGAGATCATCAAGCCGGTGCTGCCGAAAGAATGGCTGAAGGAAACCCGCTATCTGATCAACCCGACCGGCCGCTTCGTCATCGGCGGCCCGCAAGGCGATTGCGGCCTCACCGGCCGCAAGATCATCGTCGACACCTACGGCGGGGCCTGCCCGCACGGCGGCGGCGCCTTCAGCGGCAAAGACCCGAGCAAGGTCGACCGCTCGGCCGCCTACGCCGCCCGCTACGTGGCCAAGAACATCGTCGCTGCCGGCCTGGCCAAGCAATGCCAGATCCAGGTGGCCTACGCAATCGGCGTGGCCAAGCCGATGAACGTGACGGTCTACACCGAAGGCACCGGCGTCATCTCCGACGACCGAATCGCCGCGCTGGTGAACGAGCATTTCGACCTGCGCCCGAAGGGCATCATCCAGATGCTGGACCTGCTGCGTCCGATCTATGAGAAGACCGCGGCATACGGGCACTTCGGGCGTGAGGAGCCGGAGTTTTCGTGGGAGCGTACCGACAAGGCCGCAGTTCTCAAGGCAGCGGCTGGGCTGTGAAGTAACGCCCAGGTCAGAACAAACAAAGGGCGGCGAAAGCCGCCCTTTGTTCATTTGAGGCGGCGTGACCCCTGCCCCCGTAGCTGCCGCGCCTTCTTACTCTCTGACTGCGCAGGCGTGAGCGACAAATCAAGCACGCGGACTTGAAGCTGCACTCGATCTTCAGGAGGCACCAAGGCAATCAGGCGCTCTTCCAGTGACATACATGCCACCGGACGCTTTGGCCTCAAAGGCAAAAGCACGCGATTTGCCACCCCCTGGCTCAGCCAGCAAGACATACGCATCCAGCTCGGCCCACGCAGAAAGCGCTCGTGACTCCACACCGCTGTCCGCGTAGCGGTTTGTCGCCGAGCGAGGTATGTCTTCGAAGGTCGGAGCAGTGCCAGTCATACCACCAGACACTACAGCGACCCGACCCCGAGTGCGCGTGCGGCCTTGACCAACCGACTGTCGTAGCAGGCAAACACCACCTCTCCCGGCAATGCCTGGTGCACCGTGTAAGCCGAGGCAAGTTGCAGGCTGTCGTACGCGCGCAGCGCGAAGGCTTCGGCATAGTCACCCGCCAACTCCACCAGCTCCTGGTTGACTTCGAGCACAAGGTACTGGGGCCAGTCGGCCACCAGACGCTGCTTTGCTTGCTCAAGCGCCGCGGCGTCTTGCGCTTGCTCGCGTGCGCGCCTCGCCATAGCGGACATGGCCTCGACCCAGGCCACGCGGCTCACCGCAACGATGTCGCTCGCTGTGGCACGCTCGGTTACAGCGTCGGTTCCGTCTTCATGCACGTACAACTTGACGAGGGCGGACGTGTCGCAAAAGAGGATCAACCGCGATCCTCCAGCACCATCTCGCTCAATGTCTTACCGCGCCCCTCAAGCCGGGTCGCCGGTTGCAGCGACGGTTTGCCGCCACTCCACTGCGCAGCGCCGCGCGCCAGCAAGCGCGCAATGCCGGGTTGCTCTGTCGAGGGGATGCCTACGATGCGGGCGATGGGCTTGTCGTGCGAGGTCACTTCGATCACCGCCCCCGCATGCGCCTGGGCCATGAAGCGAGACAGGCCCGCTTTCAGTTCATGCATTGCAATTCTCATTTGGCTCCAAAATTATCAGAAACATTCAAAATTTGGACCCTATTTTACATAGTATCTTTCATTAAATGGACTTTTAAACATCAATCCGTCCTATAGCCTTCCCGGCAAAGCCGAGAACAGCCCCGAGTGCATCGTGAAGCGTCGGTTGAGGGTTGAACTGGATCGCGAGCCGAAGACGACATAGGCCGCGCGCAGGTGCTGCGCTGCAGTTGGGCCCGTAAGTAAGTCACCGGCCTGAACGTCAAACAAAAGGGAAAAGGGGCGACGCAAGTCGCCCCTTTTTTCGTGCTGGCGTCGACAGCGTCGCTCACTGCTCCCAGGCGAAGGATGGCTGCAACCCCGTGAAGGCGGCGAACAGCCCGCTGGCGGTGAAGCGCGCATCGAGCGCATTCGAGCTGCCGAACAGCACATAGCCGGCCTTGCGCGACATCGAGGTCGTGCTGACGCTGCCGGTGCTCTTGTCCGTCACCGCCTTCGTCTCGCCGGTCACCCAGTTGCGCATCACCACGTTGCCGACGCCCGAGCCGCCCGCGCCGGCACCGATGTTGTTGGCATAGGTGGAAAACGCGACCCAGGCCCCGTCGTACGAGATCGACAGGCGTTCGCCCTGGCCGATGGGGCTGTCGGCGTTGCCCTGCGTGCCGCCGTTGCCCACGCTGGCACGCACCACGCTGCCGGTCTGCGTGTCGACGACGAACACGTCCTGCTTGTCGTTGGTGTCGTTGGGCACCACGTTGGTCGAGGTGGTGGCGTAGGCCACGTAGCGGCCGTTGCCCGAGATCGCCGGCGCGACGACGCGGCTGATGCTCTCGTTGCCCTGGTTGCGCTCGCCGCCCGTGCTGCTGAGGCTGACGCGGGACTTGTCACCCGTGCTGCTGTCGTAGACGAACACATCCCACAGGCCATTGGCGTCGCTCGGCACGATCTTCGACGAATACGAATAGAAGGCCAGCCGCGTGCCGTCTTCCGACAGATGCGGCCGCGCGCCGCCGACACCGCTGCCGGTCCCGTAGTCGCTCGTCACCAGCGTGTTGGCGCCGCTCGCCAGGTCGCGCCGGATCACGTTGATGGTGCTGTTGCCGCTGACGCCGCCGGTGAGGTTGCTGGCGCCGCTGGAGAACGCAATCACTTTGCCGTCGCCCGAGATCGTCGGCTCGCTGCTGGCTCCGTTGGCTTGAGCGCCGCCGGCACCCACGCTGACTCGGGTGAGCGTGCCTGGATCGAGCCGTGACCAGACGAAGATGTCAGACACCGCGTTGGTGTCGTTGGCCACCAGGTTGCTGGCGGACGACTCGAACACAACCGTCAGGCCATCGGCCGAGATCGCCGGTGCATAGCTGTTCTCGTTGCCGGGCGCGCCGCTCACCGCGCTGACCAGGTACGTCGTGCCGTCGTACCGATCTCGCCAGAACACCTGGCGGTAGCCGTTCGACACCCCCGGCACCACGGCCGATGACGTGAAAGCCACGAAACGCCCTTCCCCATGGCTCTCGATCGTGGTGCCGATCGGCTCGTCGCTGCCGCCCACGCTGTACTGGTAGCTGTCGTAGTAGGTGCCGACCACGCTGCTGTCAGCGTTGCGATTCACATGGTCGAACTGGTACTCGCAGCCGACGCGCAACGCGCCTGCGGCGACGGGCATGGTGCCGGTGCCTCCACGGTAGACCGAGCAGGTCAAACCTGCAGAGGCGGCTTTCAGCGTGGCCGCGTACGCCACGCCGTCGAGCAGCTTGGCGGTGAAGGCGAAGGCAGTGGCGTCGTAGGGATACGGGCCGCCGACAGAGGCGGCGACACTGGCCACGAGGTCGCTGCCGCCGTTGTTCTGCAGAGTGACCTGTGCCCCGGTCGGCCCGTACAACTTGCCGCTGAGCACGGTGCCCGATGTCGCCGGAGGCGGAGGGGGCGGAGGTGGTGGCGGCGGGCTATCCCCTCCCCCGCCGCAGGCAGCCAAGCCAACGGCCGAGGCGGCAATGACGGCCACCAGCGCGGCCAGGCGTTTGAGCGATGCGGAGGTTTCGTTTCGGATCGGCTGCATGAGTGTCTCCAGGGAATCCCTGCAGCACCGTGCCGCAGTGGTTGGAGACCAGTGTTCCGAGCGAGGCGTTATGAAGCCGTTATGGGCGTGCGGGTGCCGAACCGTTCTCGGTGCCGCGCAGCGGCCATTCGATCACCACCCGCGTGCCGCGGACCGGTGCGTTCTCGACCTTCAGCTCGGCGCCGATGGCGCTCGCGCGGGCCCGCATGTTCGTCAGCCCGTGGCCCGCCTGCGACAACTCGGCTGGCAAGCCGACGCCATCGTCAATGAGCGACAGCAGGACCTTCGGTTCGGGGCCGTCTTCCCAGCGCGCCTGCACCGTGACCTGCGTGGCACGCGAATGCTTCAGCATGTTGGTGAAGCCTTCGAGCAGGATGCGCTGCACCTGCAGCACCGACTGCGGCGAGAGCTGGTCCATCGGCGGCAGCGGCGACACGTCCCACATCACCTGGATGCCTGCGGCCTGCAGCCGCGGCTGCAGGCGATAGCGCAGTGTGGCGAGCACGATGGTCAGGTCGCCGTGCATCGGCTGCAGCGAATCGACGGCCATGCGCATCTCGTCGAGTGCGAGCTTGACCTGGTCTTCGAGCACCGCCGGGTCCACGTTGCGCTGGTTCACCATGATCATCAGGCCGACCAGTTGCGAGCCGATGCCGTCGTGGATCTCGCGCATGATGCGCTGCCGCTCGGTAAGCACGGCCTGCTCTTGCTGCTGCGCGCGCAAGGCATCGAACGCATTGTGCAGCTGTGCTTCGCGCTCGGCCACCCGCTGCGCGAGGTTGGCATTGAGGGCGCGGTAGTCGGCCACCGAGCGGCTGTAGCGCTCAGCCACCAGGCCGGCCATGATCAGCACGAAGACGAAGATCGCGTGCGGCGTCAGCGAATAACGCAGCCCGGCCGAATGGCCGGCGCGGATGAACCCCAGGTCGTAGATGCCGGCCGCCACGGCAATGCTGGCCGCCGCCACCAGCACCCAGCCGAAGCGCCCGCGCCCGCGCAGCGTGGCACGCACGATGACCCACAGCGAGCCCAGACCCACCGGCACCAGCACCGCGAGGCCCGCGGTCCAGAGGCTCGGCATTGCGAGCGAGAAAGACGCCATCGCCAGCAGCGACGACAGCGCCATCGCCGCGTAGATCGCGCGGCCGGCCCAGGCCGGCGCCTCGCCCAGCGCGAGCAACGCAAAGCGGCACATCAACGCCAGGTGGCACGCATAGCAGACGGCAGCGAAGGCGCCCCACAGCGGCCAGGGCACGGGCACGTCGGGCCACACCTGGTCGAGGTTGCGCACCACACCGAGGAGCGCCGCGAGGCTGAAGCAACCGTACAGCGCATCGCGCTGCCGCCACCACAGGCCAAAAGCGAGGCCGCCCATTACCGTGAGGCTCACTGCGAAGATCACCGACGAGAAATGCCGCAGGCGCCGGTGCTCGGCATAGAGCGGCTCCACGGCCGTCTGCGGGCCGTAACGAATGAGCGAGAGGCCGCCCCAGCGCTGCCGCTGGATGGTCACCTCGACCGTCAGTTCATTCGGTCGGTCGGCATGCAGCAGGGCCGCCGGTACGGTGACAACGTAGGCCGTCTTCGCTGCATTGAACCGCGGCTCGCTCAGCATGCCCAGGCGTTGCACCGTCGCGCCGTTGACCTGCACCAGCACCTGGTTGCCCACACGCGAGAACAGCAGCGCCATCGGCTCGCTGCCCTCGCGCGGCGGCAGGGCGATGCGGTAGGTGGCGCTGCCGTCGCGACCGGGAAAATCGAGGTCCCAGCGCCGGCTCAGGTCGACGACGCCTTCACGAACTGGCAGGCCCTCGGGCCGCAGCGTGGCCTGCGCATGGTCGAGGGTGATGACGTCTTGCGCCAGGCAGGCCGACGCGACGAGCCACAGGCCCAGCAGCGCCGCGAGCCAGCGTTTCATCAGCTGCGCAGCAACCCGAGCTGGCGCGCTTCGAACACCGCTTCGGTCTTGTTGTGCACGTCGAGCTTGCCGTAGATGTTGCGCACATGGGTCTGGATGGTGCTCACCGACAAGCCCATCTGCTGTGCAATCTCGGGGTAGATGAAGCCGCGTGCCACCAGGTTGAGCACCTCGGACTCGCGCTTCGACAAGGCCACCGGCCCGCCTTCCGCAACAGGCACCACCTGGGCCGTGTGCGGCGTATCGGCCTGCCAGCGCACCAGCAGCTGCCGGGCGATGATGGGCGACATCGGCGAGCCGCCGCCATGCAGGCTGAGCACATGCGCCGCGAGATCGGCCTCGGTGCCGTCCTTCAGCAGGTAGCCGCCGGCGCCGGCCTCGAAGGCCTGCAGCATGTTGGCTTCGTCGCCGAACATGGTGATCACCATCACCGCGCAGGCCGGCTGCATGCGGCGCGCGCGGCGGATCACCTCGAGGCCCGGCGTGTCTGGCAAGCCCAGATCGACCAGCAGCACGTCGACCGCGTTTTCGCCGAACCACGCCAGCAGCTCGTGCGCGGTGCTGGCCGCAAACAGGCAGCGCAAGCTCGGGTCGGTTGCAATGACGCGCTCGAATCGCTCGCGCACTCGCGAGTCGTCTTCGACCAGGGCCACGGTGACGGGGTGAGCGGCGGGGTTCATGGGTGACCGATGTTCGCACGCGGGTCGGCGCGCAGCCACGCCGCGGCCTCCTCTGAACATGGGAGGCAGCGCCCTCAGCGCCCGAGGGCCGGGAGCAAGGCCCGCGGCAGTGAGGCCAGGGCGGGCGCGCGCTGCAGGTAGTTGTCGCGCCAGCCGGCGGGCAGCGTCGACGCCGCGGCCTGCATCCAGGCCGAGGCCCGCAACGCGATCACTGCGGCCAGATCGGGGCGCGGGCCGGCGAGGGCCGCGCACAGCTCGGCCGCCAGCTCGGGCAGCAGATCGCGCCCACCCAGGCCTTCGTCGATGCGCTGCCAGGCGACGAGCGCTGCGGCCGCCGCTTCATCGGCGCGACCCGCCGCACGCAAAGCCGCCACGCGCTGAACCTGAAGCGACAGCCACAGCCCGTGCGCGCCGCACTCGCGCGCGGTGGCCAGGCTCACGCCGAGCAGCGGCAACACGGCGGCGGGCTCGCAGCCGCGTCGCGCCAGGCACAACATCAACACGCGCAACGAAAAGTCGTTGATGCCCCCGATTTGCTCGAGCACCGCGCCGGCGTCGGCGGGTTCACCCACTGCGAGCAAGGCGGCGTCGACCAGGGCACGCTCCATCTCCAGCAGCTTGCTGTCGTCATGCAGCGCCCGCAAGGCTTTCACAGCCAGGTCACGCCGCCCCAGCTGATGCAAAAACACCGCCCGGCGGGCGAGCGGGTGCACGAGGTTGCTCGACATGCCTGGCACGCTCAGGCGCTCCACACGCTCGTACAACGCCAGCGCCTCGCCCAAGCGGCCGGCCGCAGCCAGCACGCTTGCATGCTGCTCGATCGTGCCAATCTCGACGAGGCTGGGGACCACCCGCCCGTCGATGTGGCTCACTGCGGCCGTGCCCCAGCGCAGCGCCTGCGCTGGCAGGCCTTGTTCCAAGGCGTTCTTGGCCAGTGCACGCTCAAGGTCGGCGCAATGGCGCAGGTGGTTGGACCGCGTGGCCTGGTTCAGCGCTTCCAGATAGCGTGTGTTGCTCTGCTCGTACCGGCCTGACGCCCCCAGGAACATGCCCAGCGCATAGATCAGCTTGAGCTCGGTGTCATGCACCTGCAATAGCCTCTGAGCCGGGGCGATCGGCGTCAACAGGGCCAGCGCCTGCTCGACGAGGCGCACGGCGTCGGCCACGTCGCGGCGCAGCCAGCACAACACCGCCTGGGCCCAACGCAGCTCGGCCTCGATCTCGGGCAAGCCGGCACGCTGCGCCTGGGGTATGGCCCGTTGCGAGACGCTCCATGCTTCGTCATGGCAGCGGCTCTCCTGCAGGAGCAAGTGCTGCAGCACGGCCAGCATGGCGTACTGCCCGTCGTCTTCAGCCAGCGCCTGCATTTCCTCGCGCAGCTCGGCCAGGCGCGCATCGATCGCAGTGGCCGCCAACATGTTGGCGGCGGCGAAATAGGCATCGAAGGCTTCGCGGCGGTGGCCTGCGTCGCGCAGGATGTCTGCCGCCTGCCGATGCAGTGCTGCCGCCTCTGCCAGGCGCCAGCCGGCGCGCGCCTTGGCCGCCGCCTGGCTCAGTGGAAGCACCGCACGCAGCGGCTGGCGCGCGGCCAGCCAGTGGTCGGCGATGCGTGCCGGCTCGCCCTGCACCTGCTCCAGCCAAGCCGCCACTTCACCGTGCAGCGGCTGAGCAATCGCGTGCGGCACCGAGGCCAGCGTGGCCTCGGCGATCAGGTCGTGCGCGAACCGCCCGCCGCTCTGGTCGCCCGAACGCAGCACCTGCGCGTCTTCGAGTTCGCACCAGGCATCGGCAAGATCCAGCGGACGCACGCCCAGCACCTGTGCGACGAGAGACGCCGTGGCGTCTTGCCCCGCCACCGCAGTGCAGCGCGCCACACGCAGAGCCTGCGGTGACAAGCGCATCAGGCGCTGCTGGATCAGGCGCGTGACGTTGGGCGCGCTCGGCCAGGCAGGGCCCTCTCTTACGTCACCCACGCCGCCATCGGCCAGCGCCACGATGCGGCCGGTGGGAGACGACATGAGCGCTGCTTTCAGCGTCTCCAGCAGGTACATCGGGTTGCCGCCGGTGCGCTGCTGCAGCGACTCTGCCTGGGCTGCGCTGCCGATGCCGTCAATCTCCAGCGACGCCAGCAACTCGGCCACCTCATGCGCCTGCAGGGCCTGCAGCGCGAGGCTGCTCACTTCTGCCGAACGTTCCAGCCCCTCGACCAACACACGCGCCGCAGGCCCCAGCTCGTGCGGCCGCATCGCCAGCACCCAGCTGCAGGCCGTGCCGGCGATGAGCGCGCGCAGCAGCTCCACGCTGGCGGCATCGGCGAACTGCAGGTCGTCGACCAGCACGCTGTGCAGGCCACGCGCCAACCCGTCGTTCAGCAAGGAAGACAGCGCGTGCGTCAGGCGGGCGAGGTCGTCTTCATGCGCCATCGGTTCGGCGTCGCCCAGCTCGGGCAAGAGCCGCGCGAGCATCCTGCGCTGATTGGCGGCAGGCGCCAGGCCGAAATCTTTCATCAACGATCGCACGCAGCGCGCGAGCACCGCATACGGCGCCGCGGCGTCGCCGGGGCGTGCCGTTACCAGCAGCGTCGCACCGGGCGCCGTTTGCACCAGGTCGGCCAGCAAGCGCGATTTGCCCATGCCGGGTTCACCCGCCAGCAGCACCGTGTGCTGCCCGTCGCGCGCGCGGCACAGCGCCTGCCACACCGGCTCATGCCCAATGCGGCGCGGCGGGCGCAACACGGCTGCCGGCACCGCCGGCCGCTGCCCCGTGCTCACGCTGCCGGCACGCTGGATCGTCTGCAACAGCGCCAGCGTCTCGTGAGACGGCGCCACACCCACCTCGTGCTTGAGCACCTGCTCGCAGCGGTCAAAAGCCATCAGCGCGCCGGGCCGGTCGCCGGCCAGGTAGTGCAGGCGCATGACGCGGCGGTGCGCCTCTTCCGACAAGGGCTGCAGGCTCAGCAACTCGGCGGCATGCGACAGCGCATCCGGCAAGTCACGCACCGACTCGGCCAAGTCGGCCAGTTCGCTGAGCGATTGACACAAGCGATGGTGGCGCCGCTCGCGCTGCTGCGCCAGCCACTCGCGCAGTTCGGCACCGAACTCATGCGGGGTGTCGCCGAGCACGCTGTCGGCGTCGAGCAGGTCGTGCGAGATGCCCTCGGCCAGCGCCAGGGTGTGGGTGCCGGCGATGAGATCGGTGCCGGCCGTGCGGCGCAATTGAAACAAACGCTGCCGCAGCGCGTTGCGCGCAGCATCGGCATCGCTCTCGGGCCACAGCAGTTGCGCCAGGCGCGCGCGCGGCGTAGGCCCTTCGAGCGCCAGCCAGGCCAGCAAGGCGCCGTCGCGCGGGCCGAGCGCGGTCACCCGCCCGTCGGGCCCAACGATGCGCGCGGCGGTGGCAAGTTCGAGGTGCCTGCGGTTCGGCATGTCGATCCGCGTCAGCCGGCACGGGCGGCCAGCGCCAGCAACTCACGGTTCACCGGGTTGCGGTGCAGGAAGCTGTCGCGGAATTCTTCGGGAACTTGGTCGCGCACCACCGACTGCACCCAGTCGCGGCCTTGGGCGAAGAGGGCCGCGGCCGCACCGGTGTCACCGATCATCGCCAGTGCGTTGCCGCAATGCAGCCATAGCTCACCGGGGTACTGGCGCAAGAAATTCGCCCGCTCGGCCAGGGCCAGCGCTGCACGTACCTGCTCACGGGCCTGTGCGGCCTGCCCGGCCATGGCACTCAAGCGCGCCCCATGCGCGTGAGCAGCCAAGAGCGTGCCGTCGTGCCCAAGCTTCGTTGCGCTGTCGACGATGCCAGTGAGCTCACGCAGGCCTTCGAGTGGCTCCATCGCCGAGGCCGCTTCTATGCGCAAGGCATGCTGCATGTCGATCAGGTCCTCGTGGCCCGCGCGGGCCACGGTGTCCAGCAGCACGGTGGGCTGAGTGGGGTGCTGCAGCGCCACAGCCATTTGGTATCGCAACAAACCGACCCGCAGCTGCGTGGCCAGCCTCAGCTGGGACACATCGCCCATTTCGGTAAGCACATGCTGCAGGCGCCCCCACTGGCCCAGCTGCCCCCAGCACACCGCCTGGTGCAGTTGCGCCGCCCGGCGATAGCCCGGCGCGACGCGGCCGAGTTGCTCTTCGCTGGACGCCAGCGCCTTCAGGGCCAGCCGGTAGCGCCCGCTCTGGTAGTCGCAAATCGCCTGCAGCATCAGCCCGAAGCCATCGATGCTCGACGCGTCGTCGGCCTGGGTACGCACCTGCCGCGCACGCAGCAACAAGGCCTCGCCATCGGGCAAGTGGCCACGCATGATGTGGTTGGCCGCGTAGTTGCCCAGGGTCATGGCAAGGTTGTTGTAGTGTCCCAGCCGCCGCGCCAGCTCGATCGTTATCTCGTGGTGAGGGACAGAGTCAGCAAGCCGCCCGAGGTTGTCGTAGGTGATGGCCAGGTTGCCGTGGAACTCGCAGCGCCGCTCGTCGTCGGCATGCCCGTCGATCCAGCCGATCGAGGCCTGGAACTGAATCACCGCCTCAGTCGAGCGGTCTTGCAGCGACAAGGAGGTAGCCAGATGGTGCCGGCAGTCGACCACCAGCGCCGGATCGGCCCCATCGCGCAAAGCCTCGCGCAAGGCCGTGGTGGCCAAGGCCTCGGACTGCGAGAGCTCACCACGCATGTTCAGCAGGTGAGCACGCTGCAGGCGTGCGCGGATGCGCTGCGGTACGGTGTCGGCCAGCGCATCGAGCCGGTCGCACTGCGCCAGGCCGCGCCCGGCTTCGCCATCGAGCGTGACCTGCAGCTCGGCGGCACGCATCTGCGACGCAAACGCCTCGGCGCGCAGGCCAGCGGTCTCTTCGATCGCGCTTTGTTGCTCCAGGAAGGCGATCTGCTCCTTGCCGCGCAGCGCGGCGCCTGCCGCTTCGGCGGCGCGCCCGAGCCAGGGCAGCGCGCGTACCGGCTGGGCCGCCGCCACCCAGTGCCGCGCCAATCGCGCGGGCTCACCAGCATGCTGCTCAAGCCAGGCCGCCACGCCAGCGTGCGTATGTTGCGCGATCGCAGCGGGCACACTGTTGCGCACCGCATCGAACACGAGATCGTGCGCAAACTGGGTGCCGCGCAGTACGTGGGCGAACTCCAGCTCGTTGAGGGCATCGGCGAACTGCATCGCTGATCCGCCGAGCACATGCTCGGCCAACGCGACGCTGAAATCGACTCCGGCAATGCTGGCCACACGCGCCAACGCCAGCGCGCCAGCCGAGAGCTGCACCACCCGCCGCTCGATCAACCGCCCCACCGACAGCGGCCGAGGCAGCGCCTGCCCCTCGGCCAGCTGCGCGAGCGTGCGCTCCACCCAGGCCTGCTTGAGGGTCTCCAGCACGAACAGCGGGTTACCGCCGGTGCGTCGGCGCAGCGCAGGGGCAAGTGCAAGGCCGCTGATGCCCGGCAGACCGAGCGAGTCGACCAACTCAGCGAGCGCCGCTTCGCTCAACGGCTCCAGTGTCACCGGGCGCAAGCGCGCCTGCTCCACAAGCGCATCGTGCAAGGCCTGCAACGGTGAGCCCATCTCCGCCGGGCGATACGCCAGTGCCCAACGCGGGGCGTGCTCCGCGGGGCCGACACCCTCTTCGTCGTCAATCAATGCCAGCAGCATCTCCAGGCTGGCTTCGTCGGCGAAGTGCAGGTCGTCGACCAACAACCCCACCACGTCTTCGCGTGACCGCAAGAGAGAGCGCACCGCGCGCTGCATCACCAGGCGCTGCCCCTCGCCGGCGGCGCGCGGCAACATCGGCTCCACCTCGGGCAGCACACGCGCCACTTCGTTGCGCACGTCGGCTTGGAGCGCCTGCACAGTGGTCGGTGCACAGGCGATCACCGCGCGCAGCAGCCGCGCCAGCGTGGCAAAAGGCACCCCCCCATCACCCGGGCGGGCCGCCACGTGGATCACGCCAGGCCGAGGCTCGGCGAAGGCCTGCAGCAACCGACTCTTGCCCAGGCCCGCTTCACCGCACAGCGCAGTCACCTGGCCGACCTGCCAACCCTGCACCAACTCGGCCATCTCGGCATCACGGCCGATCAGTCGTGGTGGGCGAGACACGCTGGCCGGCATGGCGCCGCCTGCAACGGGCGGTTGGGCGGTGTTCGATTGTTCGATGGTCGCCAGCAAAGCCAGCGTTTCGACCGACGGCCGTGCGCCCACCTCGTCCTTCAACACCTGCTCACAACGGTCGAAGGCCAGCAAGGCGCTGGCGCGGTCGCCGGCCAGGTAGTGCAGCTGGATCACGCGCCGATGCGCCTCTTCCGACAAGGGCTCGAGCGTCAGCAGCTCGTTGGCATGCGACAAGGCATCGGCATAGTCGCGCGCCTGTGCAGCCATGTCGCTCAGCTCCACCAGCGACTGGCGCAGCCGACCGCGCCGTCGCTCGCGCTGCTGCACCAGCCAAGCGGCCAGCTCGGGGCCGAAATCATGCGTGCCTTCGCCCAGCACGCCGTCGGACTCGGCCAGGTCGTGCGCGAGGCCTTCGGCAAGAGCCAGCGTTGCGCCGCCGCTCACCACGTCTACGCCGAGCAGCTTCTTGAGCTGGAACAAGCGTTGCCGCAGCGCATTGCGCGCCGACTCGGGCTCACTCTCGGGCCACAGCAGCTGCGCCAGGCGCGCGCGCGGCGTAGGCCCTTCGAGCGCCAGCCAGGCCAGCAGGGCGCCGTCGCGCGGGCCCAGCGGCACACGGCTACCGTCGGCCAAGCGAACCTGGGGTGCAGCGCCGAGACTGAGTTGGATCGCTTGCTTCACCTGCATCACATCCGGGAGTGCGCTGTTCGCCATGCATGCTACCTGCTGAGCTGCGGCGGGCATCGAGGGCGGCACACCGCCTCAGGGCGCCGCCCAGGCGACGGCGTCGGGCACATTCGTCGGGGACGTGCGGCCGGCCGTGTCGCCGACGCCCAGTTGCCCGAACTGCCCTGAGCCCCAGCATCGCAGGGCGGCGTCGGTACGCAGCAGGCAGGTGTGGCCGCCGCCGGTGGCGATGGCGCCGACGCCGGCTTGCTGAAACACGACGACCGGCGGGACAGCGATCTGGAAGCCCTGGCCATTGCCCATGAGCCCGCTACCCCAGCACTGCACCGTGCCACCGCTTACGATGCCGCAGTTGGGGCCGCCGAAACCGATGCGGGTGATGTTCGCCAGGCCGGCGACGGGCAGCGGGTTCGCAGCGGCGATGCCGCTCCAGCACAACACGGTCGCGCTGCCGCCGAGCACGGCGCAGTCTCCGCTGACCTGGGTCGCGCTGGTCATGTCGCCGACTTCGATCGCGATGAGACTGGACGCCTGCGCATCCTGACCCCAACACATGACCGAGCCGTTGGTCCGCGTCGCGCAGGTATGAAAGTCGATCGCGGACAGGCCGGTCACGTTTGTCAGCGGCAGACTGCCTGCCCCCTGCACCAGTACCAGCGATTCGCTGTAGCCGGTCGAGCCGTTGCCGAGCTGACCGGCGCTGTTGCTGCCCCGGCACCAGACGTTGCCGGCGATGGTGAGCACGCAGGCATGTCCACGCCCGACCGTGACTTCCTTGATCCCGCCGCCGACATCGACGCCGTTGACGCCGCCGACGACGACCGGCGTGATAGATGCGAACGCATCGCCCCAGCAGCGCAAGGTGCCCGAGGAACCCAGAGCGCAGCTGCTGTCGTAGCCCGCCGCCACGGCGATGGTTGCTTCCGGAAGCGAAACCGTGGTCGGCAGCATGGCAGGCGTGCGGTTGCCGTTGCCGATCTGGCCCGAGCTGTTGTAGCCCCAGCAGGCAAGCGAGCCGTCGGCGCGGAGCGCGCAGGTGTGCTGGTTGCCGGCGGCGAGCGTGTGGCTCGCCGGCACCGGCGCAGGCGCCGTGACGGTGAGCACCGCGCTCTGGCTGAAGACGATGCCTGCGCCGTTGTAGACCATCACGCTGTAGACCGCCCCACTGTCGCCGAGGGCCAGTGCCGGCGTGGTGTAGCTCGCTGCTACCGCGCCGGAAATGGCCACACCGTTGCGCAGCCACTGGTAGCGCAGGCCGGCGCCGCTGGCTGCGACGCTCAAGGTTGCTGTGCCGCCCACCACCGCCGATGCCGCGGCGGGTTGCGAGGTGATCACGGGAACGCCCAGCACCGTGAGGGTGGCGGCATCGCTGGTGACGGTACCGAGCGGGTTGGTCACCGCGACGCTGTAGCTGGCGCCGTCTTCGGCCACCAGGTTCGTGAGCGTGAGCACCGCGCCGGTGGCGCCGGTCACGGGTGAGCCGTTCTTCAGCCATTGGTAGGCAATGGGCCCACTGCCGTTGGCGGCCACGGCCATCGTGGCGCTGCCGCCAGGGGCCTGCACCTGGGGCGAAGGCTGCGTGGCCAGCGTCACCGGCACCGCTTGCGAACTCGAGCCCACCGTGAGGGTGGCGCTCGCACTGGTCACGCTGCCGGCGCTGTTGCTCACCAGCACCGCGTAGCCGGCAGCATCGGCGCCGCTCGCTTGCGCCAGGCTGTAGAACACGGCCGTGGCGCCGCTGATGGGCTCGCCATCGCGCAGCCACTGGTAGGCGATGGGGCCGCTGCCACTCACGCCCACTGCGAAGGTGGCGGTGTTGCCGGCGCCCACCGACACCGAGACCGGCTGCGTGACGATGCTGGGCGCCACCACCTGCGCCGTGCCGGCGCTCACGGTCAGCACGGCCGCGTCGCTGGTGACCGACCCAGCCGCGTTGCTCACCACCACGCGGTAGCTGCCGGCGTTGATGTTGGTGACGGCGCTCAGGCGCAGCACCGGGCTGTTGGCGCCGGTGATCGGCGAGCCGTTGAGCTGCCACTGGTAGCTCAGCGCCTCGGTGCCGCGGGCAGCGATGGCGAAGGCGGCGTCGTTGCCCACCGTCACGCTCAGGGCGGCCGGCTGGGTGGTCAACGTGGGGGCGACGTCAAGATCGCTCACCGACACCGTGACCGGCGCGCTCTCGGCGCTGCCTAGCGCATTGGTGGCGACCACGCGGTACTGCGTGCCGTTGTCGGCCGTGGTCAGCACCGCTGTTGTGTAGTTGCCGGTGGTGGCGCCGCTGCCGCTGCTGACGTCGGCCCATGCACCCGTGGTATTGGCCGCACGGGTCTGCCACTGCAGCGCCGGAGCCGGTGCGCCGCCGGCCGTGGCGGAGAGGCTTGCGGTCTGGCCGGTCCGTACCAGCACTGAGCGCGGGGCGTCGGTGACGGCAGGCAGCGCGCTTTGTTGCAGCATGTTGATGCGTGTGGCCGGCCCGGTGACACACGGCGCTGGCGCCCCTTCCTCCAAGGGCGGTGTGTAACACGCATGCACGCGAATGAGCGCGCCTTGATCCATGGAGGTGGCGATGAATCCGTGGCGCACGCTCCAGGGGCTCCATTCCGGGCCTGTGCCGTAGGGCAGCTTGTTGGCTTCGTCCTGATACGAGCGCGAAACCACGCGCCATGAGCTGCCGCCGTTGTCGCTGCGCTCCCAGTCGATGATTGCGCGGTCGATGGGTGTCGGCGTCCGCGGACCGAGACTGACATGCGTGGCGGCGGCGACGGCGTTTCTGTATGCGCCGCCGGCCATGATTGCATCGAGATTTGCAGGGAGTCCTTCGACGACGTCGAGCTGCGCCGGCATGCTCAAGATCGAAACCTGGGGGAAAGCGGGCGGCCTCGCCCACGTTACTCGCTGGTCCAAATGCCATCCCAGCGTGCTCCACCACCCATTGCATTTCATTCCGACAGCGAACGAGTAGGCGAAAAAAACGTTCGGCGTGACGGCCTGTGTGATGGCACCACCGGCGCGCGGCATCTGCACTTTTGTAGTGGAAAAGTTGCTGCCGGGGCCGGAAACGTTTGATCCCCTACCGTGCTGCACGTACAGTGAATCGTCCGGGCAACCGACGGGTAGCTGGCCACTGTCGCCCGTCGCGGTGTACGTGGCGGTGACCGGACCGAGCGCATCTGCACAGGGCTTTTCGCCGCAGGTCAGATTCGTGGTCACTGCAAACGGCGCAGCCTGCGCGATCGGCAGCGTGTAGGTGACGACGACGGACATGAAGTACGAGAAGCTCGTGACATTGACCTTCAGCTTGCCGTCGGCGAGGACGGTGTCGTTGAGCACCTCCCATTCGCCGCCCGGCTGCGCCTTGGCGAGCTTGAGTTCCTGGTTCGGCTGCAGCGTCACGTTGGGCACCGGGACGCGCACTTCCACCGGCTCAGCGAAGTCTCCGCCGTGCGGCGTGATGACGTAGGTGTTGCCCGAAGCGACCAGGCCCTGCGGCAAGGCCGGGGCACCGGTCGAGTCCATGGCCACGCGGATCGTGGTGTCGGCGCTGAGCGCCCCGGCCGGCACGATCACTGTCGCGCCACTCGCCTCGCTCACGCTGCCGCCGCTGCTGCCGATGACGGGTGCCGCCGGTGCTGGCGCGTCGCCGCTCCCGCCTCCACAAGCCACCATCACGGCGGCCAAACAGACCAGCCCGCCCCAGCGCACGGCCCGCCGCGCCCATCCACCCCAACATGCTGTGTTCATCGCCCCTCCCCTCGCTCACGGCCACCGTGGCCGCAGGAGGGGTTCTATCGGGGCGGGCGTTATGACAGCGTTATACCGTTACGGAAATGGGGGGCCTCGGCTTCCAGCGGCAGGCGCAGCGCATCGCACGCGAGTTGCACCGCATCCAGGCCGACACGTTCGGCAAAGATCGCGGCGTGCGCGCCCCATTCGTATTCGGACCGGCACAGCGCGGTGGTGCGGTCGATGCCGGTCTCGCGCTGCCGCAGCGTCAGATGTCGCGGTCGAACGGCGCCATCTCGCCCAATGTGTCGGCGTTGTTGTGCGATGAAGCGCGAATGCTATTCGGTTGAGTCTCGGCGTCTCGCCACTTCCGGACCCGTGCATCGCCATGCAGGCCGCAATCACAACCACGAGAATCGCCGCATGCCCAAGATCAGCCTCGACCATTTGCGCCGCTATGCGGTGGCGCGCACGCTCTTCAAACCGACGACATTGCCGCTGGCCATCAAGAAGCTCGGCTTCGTGCAGGCCGACCCCATCCGCGCACCCGCGCGAGCGCAAGACCTCACGCTGCGCCACCGCGTGGCGGGCTACCGCGCCGGCGATCTGGAGCGCCGCTACCCACGCCTCGCGGTCGAGGAAGACTGCCTCGTGAACTACGGCTTCCTGCCGCGCGAGCACCTGGCACTGATGCACCCGCGCGTGGCTGCCAAGGTGTGGGACAAGGCCACGCAAGGCAAGGCCGCCGACGTGCTGGCCTTCATCCGCGAGCGGGGCCGCGTGCACCCGCGCGAGGTCGACGAGCACTTCGCACACGGCCGCGTGAAGAACTACTGGGGCGGCTCGTCCAACGCCAGCACGCACCTGCTCGACGGCATGCACTACCGCGGCCTGCTGCGCGTGGCCCGGCGCGATGGCGGCACGCGCGTCTATGAAGTCGCATCGCACCTGCCGAGCGACGACAGCCCTGCGGCGCAGATGAAGCGCTCGGCCGCACTGCTCGAACTCGTGGTGCGCAAGTACGCACCGCTGCCGGCGAGCAGCCTGACCTACCTCACGCGCCTGCTGCGCTATGGCGCACCGCACCTGGCCGAGCACACCCAGGCCGCGATGCGCATGGCGCGCGAGCACCTGGCGAGCGTGCAGCTCGATGGCGTGACGTGGTACTGGCCCGCCGACGAGAACCCCGCCTCGCGCCGCCATGCGCCCGACGACCAGGTGCGCCTGCTCGCGCCCTTCGACCCGGTGGCGTGGGACCGCACGCGCTTCGAGCTGCTGTGGGGCTGGGCGTACAAGTTCGAGGCCTACACGCCCGCGCCGCAACGCAAGCTGGGCTACTACGCGCTGCCGCTGCTGTGGGGCGAGCGGGTGATCGGCTGGGGCAACCTGTCGATGGTCGACGGGCGGCTGAAGCACAAGCTCGGCTTTGCCGACAAGGCGCCGCGCGAAGCGGCTTACCGCGAGGCCTGGGCCGAGGAGCTGGAGCGCATGCAGGTGTTCCTGGGGCTGCGCGACTGAACGCCCCTCGCCCGCAGGCGAGGGCTCGAGATCAGAGGCGCGGTTCGCCTTCGTCGTTGACCGTGACGGTGCGGCCCGGGGGCGAGGTGGCTTGCACGTGGTGCTCGGCACCGCGGAAGAAGTAGGTCACGTCCCAGTACTCGGGGCGGCCTTGAGCCACTGCGGGTGCGCAGCGTTGAACGTCTCGCGACGACACCACCTGGCCACGGTCCGTGCCCACGTTGGCGCCGATCGCGGCACCGGCCACCGCACCTCCCACGGTGGCGATGTCGCGGCCCGAGCCGCCGCCGACCTGGTGGCCGAGGATGCCGCCCAGAATGCCACCGATCACCGCACCGCCCACATTCGGCTGGCCACGCTGCTCCTGCACGACCTGCTCGCGCTCGACCCAGCAGTGCTGCTGCGGCGTGGCGTAGACGGCGTTCACAGCAGTCACGTCGGCTTCATGCAAGCGCTCTTGCGGGCGACGGCGCCAGTCGTACGCCGGCACCGGCCGCGGCGCGTAACGGCCATCGTCGACGGCAGCCACGGAGCGCAGCATGCGCACCGACGACACGCGGTTGTTGAGGCCCATGGCGCCGAGGTCGGGGTAGCGCCCGGGGCGCAAGATCACGCAGCGGCCGCTGAAGTTGACGTCTTCGCAGGCCTCCCAGCGGTCACCCAGCACCATGACCGACGAGGCCTGGTCGTTGAAGCCGTAGCGGCGGAAGTCGTTGACGGCGCCTTGCGCCACGAACGAGCGGCCATGGAAGCCGTCGTGCTCGAAGAAGGTGATCTGCGCCGGCAGCGGCGGCGGCGCATAGCGGCCTTCGTCGTGCGGGCGTTCGCCGCGGATGGCGCGTGCCGACGAGAGGCGGTCGTTCATGTTCATCGCGCGCAGCGAGGGGTAGCTGCCCGGCCGCAGGATGAGGCAGTGGCCGCGGAACTCGGCGTCGTCGCAGACCTCACAGGCCCCGCCACTCACCACCACCGACGACGCGCGGTCGTTGAAGCCGAGGCGGGTGAAGTCGTCCACCGGCCGCTGCGTCGAGAAGGCGCGGCCCTCGAAGTTGTCGTGTTCGTAGAACGTGACCTGCGCCGAAGCGTGTACCGCGAACATCGCCGCCACGAGGGCGAGCGCCGATCTGAGAAGGTGATTCATACCGTTATTTTCCTTGGGTCGTATGGCGTCGATGGCCAGAATCATCCAGCCTCCGCCATCACAACGCCCGAGCCAAGACGGCCGACGACAGATTCAAGAGCCGCCCGAGCGTAAAGATCTGTAGCCGGGCCCGGCCGCCCCGGGCATGGGCCTTGCCGCAGTCTGCTCCAATAGTCGCCCCTTCGACCCAAGACCCTCGACCCCGTGCTTCACCCCGACCCGGCATCAGTTGTCACCCCAGCTCCGGCCGCCGCTCGGCTGAGCGCGTGGTGGACGCGCCTGCGGCCCTGGCTGCTGGGCGCGGCCGGGCTGGCCCTTGCGCTGGCCATCGGCGTGGCCTTGCAAGGTTTGCTGCATGAAGTGCGCTATGCGCACGTGATGAGCGCGGTGGCCGCCACGCCGGCGGCCCACATCGTTGCCGCGTTGATCGCCACGGCGCTCAGCTACCTGGCGCTCACCGGCTACGACGCTTCTTCGCTGCGCTACGCCGGCGCCAAGGTCGCACGCAACACGGTGCTGCTCACCTCGTTCGTGGCCTATGCGCTGTCGAACACCATCGGCCTGGGGCCGCTGTCGGGCGGTGCGGTGCGCATGCGGCTTTATGCGGCTGCGGGTTTGGAGCCGCCGCAGATCGCGCGCGTCATCGTCTTCAACGCGGCGGCCTTCGGGCTCGGGATGATGGTGTTCGGCGCGCTCGGCCTGCTGTGGGGCGCCGATGACGTGGCCACGCTGCTGCACACCCCCGCCACGGTGTTGCGTACCCTCGCCGCGTTCATGCTCATCGGGCTGGCCGGCTTCATCTGGCTGTGCACACGGCGGCGCACACTGCGCTTCAAGCGCTGGAGCATGCGCCTGCCGACGGCCCAGCTCGCGCTGCGCCAGCTCGTGATCTCGGCGGCCGAACTCTCGGCCTCGGCCGCGGCGCTGTGGTTCCTGATTCCTTCCAACCACATCGCGCTGCCGACCTTCATCGCGTTCTACGCCATCGCCATCACCGCCGGCATCATCAGCCACGTGCCCGGCGGCGTGGGCGTGTTCGAAGCGGTGATGCTGCTGGCCAGCGGCAGCACGGTGCCGAGCGACGCGATGCTCGGCGCGCTGCTGCTCAACCGCGGCATCTACTACGTGCTGCCGCTGATCCTGGCGACCGGCATGCTCATCGCCTACGAGCTGCGCTCGGGCGTGGCCGCACCGGTGGGCCGCATGGCGGTGCACCTGAGCCCGCGCCTGATGGCCGCACTCACGCTCATCGCCGGGCTGTGGCTGATGGTCTCGGGCGTCACGCCCTTCACCGAAGACGCACGCGAGATCCTCGTGCACCTGCACGTGCCGCTGCCGCTGATCGAGGCCTCGCACTTCCTGGGCAGCGTGGCCGGGCTTGGCCTGCTGCTCGTCGCGCGCGGGCTGCTGCACCAGCTCGACGCTGCCTGGTGGGCCGCGCTCGTGCTGTCGATCATCGCCGCGGTGCTGGCCCTGCCCAAGGGCATCGCGGTGACCGAGGCCGCGATGCTGACCACGCTGGCGCTGCTGCTGGTGATCTCGCGCCGCCAGTTCGACCGGCGCTCGTCGCTCTTCGCCCAGCACCTCGAACCGCAGTGGCTGCTGGCCCTGGGCGGCGTGATCCTCGCGTGCGTGTGGGTGCTGTTCTTTGCGTACCAGGAGGTGGGCTACAGCAACCAGCTGTGGTGGCAGTTCGAACTCGACGGCCAGGCCCCGCGCTCGCTGCGTGCGCTGATGGGCGTGGCGCTCATCGCACTCGCCTACGGGCTGTGGCAACTGCTGCGCCCGCCCGCGGGCGAGGTGGCCGACACCTCGCCCGAAGAGATTGCACGCGCCGCGGCCATCGTGCGCGCGAACCCGTCGTCCGACGGCTGCTACGCGCTGGTGGGCGACAAGCACCTGATGTTCTCGCCCTCGGGCAAAAGCTTCATCATGTTCGGCAAGCAGGGCCGCTCGTGGGTGTCGCTCTACGGCCCCTTCGGCGACAGCCGCGAGTGGCCCGACCTGGTGTGGCAGTTCATCGAGGTGGCCACCGACCACGGCGGCCGCGCCGCCTTCTACCAGGTGCGCCCGGCCACGCTGCCGCTGTACCTCGACTGCGGGCTGCATGCACTCAAGCTCGGCGAGTACGCGCACGTGCCGCTGCCCGATTTCAACCTCAAGGGGGCCAAGCGCGCCAACCTGCGCTCCGGCGTGAACCGCGGCGAGCGCGAGGGCCTGGTCTTCGAGCTTGTGCCGCCCGAACAGGTCGAGGCGCTGCTGCCCGCGCTGCGCGAGGTGTCCGACGCCTGGCTCGGCCAGCAGCGCACGCGCGAGAAAGGCTTCTCCGTCGGCCGCTTCGATGAAGACTATCTGCGGCAGCTGCCCGTCGCCGTCGTGCGGCAAGAGGGGCGCATCATCGCCTTCGCCAACCTGCTGACCACCGGCACCCACGAAGAAGCCAGCCTCGACCTGATGCGCTACCTGCCCGACGCGCCGCCCGGCACCATGGACTTTTTGTTCGCAAAAATCATGCTGCACCTGCAGGCCGAGGGCTACGAGCGCTTCGGCCTCGGCATGTCGCCGATGGCCGGCATGGCCGAGCGCCGCCAGGCACCGCGCTGGCAGCGCCTGGGCCGGCTGCTGTTCGAGTACGGCGACCGCTTCTACAACTTCCGCGGCCTGCACAGCTTCAAGGACAAGTTCGAGCCGGTGTGGGAGGCGCGCTATCTGGCCGCACCCGCCGGCCTCGCGCCGATGTTCGTGCTGGCCGACGTGGCCGCGCTGATCGGCGGCGGCGTCAAGGGAGTGATCGCGAAATGAGGGCCGCACTCGGCGCGTTGGCCTTGCTGATGGCGCTGGCTTCGCCGCTGTCGCACGCGCAGGCCGTGAAAGTGAAGCCGGCACCGGCCCAGCCGCAGCTACCCGGCATCTCGCACGGGCTGTTCAGCGGCATCCAGATGTTCCGCCCCGCCGGGCCGACGCGGCAGTTCGTGATGCTGCTGTCGGACAACCTGAGCCCGAACGCCACCGAGCTGCAGATGATCCGCACGATGGTCGACGCTGGTGCGGCGGTGGCAACCATACCGGTCGCGCCGTTCTACAAGAAGCTCGAAGCGCAAGACGGCAAGTGCACCTATGCGCCCGGCGCGTTCGAGAACCTGTCGCGCCATCTGCAGGCCTCCGAGCAGCTGCCGACCTACCTGCTGCCGATGCTCGTGGGCTCGGGCAGCGCCGCAGCCTTCGCCTACGCGGTGCTGGCGCAGGCGCCTGCGGGCACCTTCTCCGCGGCGCTGTCGGTCGGCTTCTGCCCTCGCCTTGAGTTCGCCACGCCGATGTGCGTGTCGAACGCCTTGCGCTGGCAGGTGCCGCCGAAGGGTGTGCCCGGGGTCGAGCTGCTGCCGGCCGCTGCACTCACCGCGCCTTGGTCGGCTGTGCAGGCCGGCAACGAGGCAGCCTGCACGCCGGATGCCGCGCAGGCCTTCGTGCAGCGCGTGCCGCAGGCCAGCTGGGTCACAGCATCGCCTGCATTCGAGACCGCGTACACGAAGCTCGCCGTCAGCCAGGTGGCGATGGCGCCGCCGCCCTCGCAGCTGTCGGACCTGCCGCTTGTGGAGGAGCCGGCCAAGGGCAGCGGCACGCGTTTCGTCGTGCTGCTGTCGGGCGACGGCGGCTGGGCCGGCATCGACAAGGGCCTGGCCGCGGCATTCGTCGCGCAGAACGTGCCGGTGGTCGGCCTCGACTCGCTGCGCTACTTCTGGAAGGCGCGCACGCCCGACGGCCTGGCCTCCGATCTTGACCGCATGATCCGCTACTACGCCGACCGCTGGAAGCGCAGCGAGGTGATCCTCGTCGGCTACTCGCAGGGCGCCGACGTGCTGCCCTTCGCGATCAACCGCCTGCCCGCGGCCACGCGCGCCAGCGTGAAGCTCGCCGCCCTGCTCGGCCCCGGCCAGAAGGCCTCGTTCGAGTTCCACCTCTCGAACTGGCTCGGCCCCAGCGGCGACAAACCCGTCGCCCCCGAAGCGCGCAAGCTCTTGGCCGTGAACACCGTGTGCGTCTACGGCCTGAACGAGAAAAACTCGCTGTGCCCACAGCTCGCGCCCACGCACGCCCGCGCGATGCCGCTGACCGGCGGGCACCACTTCGGCGGCGACTACGAGAAGCTGGCGACCTTGCTTCTGGAGGCGGTGGAGCGCTGAGCAGCTGGCTTGCGATGCCCGCCGCCAATGCATCTCGTTAGACTGAAGGCAAGACCTCGCACTGCCCCCATGGCCAAACTGCACTTCCGCTACGCGGCGATGAACGCCGGCAAATCCACCGCCCTGCTGCAGGCGGCGCACAACTACGAAGAGCGCGGCATGCGGGTGCGCCTCTTCACCGCGGGGCTGGACCTGCGCGCCGGCAAGGGCGTGATCTCGTCCCGCCTGGGCATGTCGCGCGAGGCCGAGACCTTCGGCCCGGACACCGAGTTCCTGCGCAGCCACCTCGGCGACAACATCGCCTGCCTGCTGATCGACGAGGCGCAGTTCCTCACGCCGGAGCAGGTGCGCCAGCTGCACCGGCTCGCGCACGTCGACGGCGTGCCCGTGGTCTGCTACGGCCTGCGCAGCGACTTCCGCGCCGAAGCCTTTGCCGGCGCGGCAGCCTTGCTCACGCTGGCCGACGATATCGAAGAGATGAAGTCCGTCTGCGCCTGCGGCCGCAAGGCCACCTTCAACCTGCGCATCGATGCCAACGGCCAGCGCGTGCGCGAAGGCGAGCAGGTGTTCATCGGCGGCAACGACCGCTACCGCGCCATCTGCCCGGCCTGCTTCTACCAGGACGACGAGCTGGGGCCCGACGCGGCGCCGGGTCTGTTTGCCTGAGCCCGGCCAGTACAGTGGCACACCCCATGCACGCGACACACAAAACCACCCCGCGCCCCGACATCGGCGGCCTTCTCCTCGCTTGCCTGGCACCGCACGCCGCCCTGCTGGCGGCTTCGGCGCTTCTTGCCGGCGCTGCGCAAGCGCAGACCCCTGCATGCGAGCAGCTGAAGGCCACGCTGTCCGCCCGCATTCCTCCTGAAATACGCGGCTATTCGATGGACGGCGTGCCGTCCGGCGACCCGGTGCCTGCAGGCGCGAAGGCCATCGGCACCTGTGGCGCCTACAAGATTCTCTATCGCCGCTTTGGTGGGGGCTCGCCATCGGCATCGACAGGAGCCAGCGCACCCGCTGCAGCGGCGCCCGAAGAGCCGACCAAGCGGGCTGCGGTTGCGCCAGTCGTGCAGCCTGCACCTGCACCCAGCCCCACGCCTCCCACACCCGTGGCACGCGCGCCGGAGCCCACGCCAATGCCCGCGGCCCCGCCCCGCGAGCCCGAGAAGGCCCAGGCCGCCGCCAGCGCGAGCGAAGTGGTAGTGGCAAAGGCCACTGAACCCGCGCCGGCCAAGCTCGAGGAAGCCACTTTGGTGAAGGACATGGCGCCACCCGACGCCCCTACCTTCTGGGCAGAGAACTGGCCCTGGATTGCTGCCCTGCTTCTGCTGCCCTTGGGCGCGTGGGCATGGGCCTGGTTCGCGCACCACAGGGCCTACGACAAAGCGGGCTTGCCGCGCGGCCCCAGGTTGTGAGCGGCCCGCGGCGGCCGCCGCCCTGGGGTGCGCCGTTGTCCTACCCGCAAAACGGTGACCGGCCGATGTGCCGAAACCGCAGCACGCGGTGGAATGCAAGTTCCTTGAACTGCATTTCGAAAGATCCGCTGCCATGAGTGCCGTGCTGACCTCGCCCACCACCGCCAAGCCATCCGACACAACCGCCGCCGGCAACGGCAAGGTCTTCGACATCGATTGCGAGTTGACCTACCAGGTGAGCGGCATGGCCGACTTCCTGTTCCAGATCCATGCGCTGCACGGCATGGACCAGAAGGTGCTGAACGAGTCGCTGGACATCACGCCGCCGCTGACGGCCCACACCTACGAAGACCCGACCATCGGCCACCGCTTCATGCGCTTGCAGGCCCAGGCCGGTGAGCTCTCGCTGCACTACCGCGCGAAGGTTCGGCGCACCGCCAAGCCGCGCAACGTCGACGCACCCGAGATGCCGATCGCCGAGCTGCCCGACTCGGTGCTGCACAACCTGATGGCCACGCGCTATTGCGAGTCGGACCTGCTGTCGCACGCGGCGCAGAAGATCTTCGGCGACTTGCCGAAGGGCTACTCGCGTGTGCAGGCCATTGCCGACTGGATCCACGAGAACGTCGACTACACGCTCGGCTCAAGCAACGCCACCACCACCGCCTGCGACGTGTTCCGCCAGCGCACCGGTGTGTGCCGCGACTTCGCGCACCTGGGCGTAACCTTCTGCCGCGCAGTCAACATCCCCGCACGGCTGGTGGTGGGTTACTCGCAGTTCGACGAACCACCGCCCGACTTCCATGCGGTGTTCGAAGCCTGGCTGGGCGGCGAGTGGGTGATGTTCGACGCGACGCGCATGGCGCCGGTCGACTCGCTGGTGCGCATTGCCATGGGCCGCGACGCGAAAGACGTGGCCTTCGCGACGATCTTCGGCCCGGCCACGATGACAAGCATGGCGCCGCTGATCACGCCTGCGCCTTGAGTTGGGCCTGGCGGGTTCGATGCCCGTGAAATCCGCACGGAACGCCATCGCCAAACCTGCGCAAAGCTGCTGGTTTGGAAGGATTCCTTACAGTCTGTAGCGCGCCGCCACGCCTCCCGCAGCCAACAATACGGCCACTCGAAAACGCCGTTGGGCCTGGGATCAGACGATGACGAATACCACCCTGGTGAAGGGCTTGTCGAAGCCACGCACGAAGCCCACGCGCGCCCAACGGCTGCAGTTGCTGGGCGCCATCAGCGCGGCGGTGGCACTCGCGGCCTGCGGTGGTGGAGGTAACAGCACGCCTTCGTCCACACCGATCCCGGTGAACACGTCGCCTGCGCCTGCACCCGCGCCGTCCCCAGCACCAGCACCAGCACCAGCACCAGCACCAGCACCAGCACCAGCACCAGCACCAGCACCAGCACCAGCACCAGCACCAGCACCAGCACCAGCACCAAGCCCTGCTCCTGCTCCAGCACCCGCCACCTCGTTCGCACGCATCGCCAACATCGAACTCGCGCAGTCACTGCTCTTCCCGAGCACCGACAGCGCCTTGGTGCTGGTCGCTGGCAAGGCGGTGCTGGTGAAGGTCAACGCCACCACCACGCAACAGCAAGAGGCCAAGCCCACAGGCAGCCTGCGCGTCGAAACATCCAGCGGGCAGCTCGTTCAAGAGATCGCGCTCACGGCACCCACCGGAAAGCTGCCCACCGCGGTGTCGGCCGTGCCGAGCTTCACCGACTCGTACAGCGCCGTCGTGCCGGCCAACCTGGTGGTCAGCGGCCTGCGCCTCACGGCCAGCCTCGCGAACGGCCAGCCTGCCACCACCCTCAACCCGCGCGTGAGCGCCAGCATGGCGATGAAGTTCGTCGCCATTCCGGTGCAGATCGCCGGCACCACCGGCCAGGTGGTGGCCAAGGCCGACACCTATCTGCAAGCCCGCATGCCGTTGACCAGCGTGACCCTGCAGATACATGCACCCTACGTCTCCAAGAGCGTGACCACGCTGCCGACCACCGAGTCGGACTGGAGTACGGCCTTCGACAAGGTGCTGTCCGAGCTGGACGACCTGCACATGCTGGAGCAGGCCTCCAGCCAGAGCTACTACTTCGGCTTCTTGCCCAAGCGCACCTTTGGCCTCGCAGGCCTGGGCTACAGGCCCGGCAACGCGGCGGTTGGTTTCGACATGCCGAGCAACGCGTCGAGCGTGAGCGAAGCCATGACCCACGAGGTCGGCCACAACCTCAGCCTGCCGCACGCCCCCTGCGGCGGCCCGGACGACGCGGACCCGCAGTACCCCTATGCCAATGCCACACTGGGCGCAGCCGGCCGCTACATCTGGGGCTACAACGTCGAGACCAAGACCTTCACCGACCCGAGGAAAACGGACATCCACGACATGATGAGCTACTGCAGCGGAGACACCTTCTCCGACTACAACTACCGCAAGGTGCAGGTCTTCATCACGCCGTCGGCCAAGTCGGAGAAGGCGGCGTCGGTGAGCGTGGCGACAGGCCCGCAAGAGCTGCTGTTGGTCAGCGGGCAGATCGAGTCGGGCAAGGTCGAACTCACGCCGCTGAAGTCTCTCTACGGCGAAGCGCGCTTGCCGGGCAGCGGCCCCTACACACTGCGCATCGTCACCGCGCAAGGCACGGTCGAGTACCCGTTTGCCACCAGGCAGATCGACCACATCGCGAGCCAACGCTTCGGCTTCACCATTCCGCACCCGGGCACGATCTTCAGCATGGCGATCCTGAAGGACGGGCAGACGCTGCTGCAAAGCGAAGCGAAAGCCGCAGCCACATCCGCCAGCCAGGCGACCGAGCACGCGGCCAGCACGAAGCCGCAGGTGCAGGTCACCGAGAAGAACGGCACGCTGCAACTGAGCTGGGACGCGACGCGCTACCCCTATCTCACCGTGACCCATGTCGGCACCCAGCGCTCGACGCTCGCGCAAGACCTGCAAGGCGGCAGTGCCTCGTTGCCGATGGCGAACGTGCCGGCCGGCGGCAGCTTCGAGTTCAGCCTGTCCGACGGGTTGAACACGCTGCGCGTGCCGCTGGCTCGTTAAGTCGTCGCCGCTCTCGCAGACAACACCGCCTGCGCCACCTCGGCAAAGCCCGCGCCGCGTTCACCCTGCGCGATGTAGGCCGGCCAGGTGTGCAGCTGCGCGCTGAACTGCCGCACGTTGGCCACGCCCACGCTGAGCGGAAAGTGGCCGAACATCAGCTGGTCGTTGGTCGAGTCGCCGACGTAGACCCACTGCGCGAGTTCTCCATCGATCTGCCGGCCGAGCAGCCGCTGCACGGCCCAGCGCGCACCGCTGAGCTTGGTGTGGTCGCCGAACCAGCCGTTGATGTGGATGGAGCTCACCGTCGCATTCATGCCTTCGGTGCGCATCACCGTCACCACCTCGTCGATCTGAGCCGTGCTCAGGTGCGCGAACTCGCTGTGGTCGATGGCAATGTCGGTCACACGGCCCGCACTGTCTTGCGACAGCGTGGCGCCCGGCACCTCGCGCAGCACGCGCTGCGCCACCTCGCGCAGGCGCTCGGCGTTGTGCTGCCGCGTGGCCTCGTCCTGCGCGTACTCGGTGCGCAGCGTTCCACCTTCACGAAACAGCGCGACCGATCCGTTCTCGGCCACGATGGCGTTGACCGGCCACGCTTGGGCGAACGGCACGCTCCAACCCATCGGCCTGCCGGTGATGGCGATGACCGGCAGGCCGGCGTCGCGCAGGCGCTGAAGCGCCGTCAATGCGTCTGGCGTGATCGCGCCGTCGGTAGTGAGCGTGTCATCGATGTCGGTCAGCACACCCGTCACGGCGCGTGCCGATTCGGCGGACAGTTCTGCCCAGGGACGCGGGCGACGGTTGGGCATGAAGTTTCCTCGTGGGACGGGCCGGGACCAGATGGCCGGCAAATTCTCTATCAAGCAAGCTGGCGATAGCGAAATACGACCTGGAATCCCGCCTGACCCTGAACTACAATTCGCCCCACTTTCCGAGGAGCGTTGCAAGGCACGAGTCGCTACAGAGCACGTGCCCCAGGCTCGGAAATCCATATGCAACCGCGCTCACCCGCACGATGGTTCCTCGTGGGTGAGTCGATGAACTTCCCCTGTTGTGATCCGCGTGCGGGTTCCTTGATCGACTGGAGCCTGACATGAACGCCGTTCTCAAACCCACCCACGACCACGCCGTGCGCGACCTGTCCCTTGCCGCCTGGGGCCGCAAGGAAATCAAGATCGCCGAAACCGAGATGCCCGGCCTGATGGCCATCCGCGAAGAGTTCACCAAGAGCCAGCCGCTCAAGGGTGCGCGCATCACCGGCAGCATCCACATGACCATCCAGACCGCCGTGCTGGTCGAGACGCTGCAAGCACTCGGTGCCTCGGTGCGCTGGGCCTCCTGCAACATCTTCTCGACGCAAGACCACGCTGCCGCAGCACTCGTCGAAAAGGGCACGCCGGTGTTCGCGCACAAGGGCGAAACGCTGACCGAATACTGGGACTTCACCCACCGCATCTTCGACTTCGGCCCCAAGGGCAGCGAAGGCGAAGGCCCGAACATGATCCTCGACGACGGCGGTGATGCCACGCTGTTGATGATCCTCGGCCAGCGTGCCGAGAAAGACGCTTCGGTCATCAGCAGGCCCACCAGCGAAGAAGAGACCTGCCTGTTTGCCGCCATCAAGGCCAAGCTGGCGGTCGACCCGACCTGGTACACCCGCAAGGCCGCGCAGATCATCGGCGTGACCGAAGAAACGACGACGGGCGTGCACCGCCTGAAGGAAATGAGCGCCAAGGGCACGCTGCCCTTCCGCGCCATCAACGTGAACGACAGCGTCACCAAGAGCAAGTTCGACAACCTGTACGGTTGCCGTGAGAGCCTGGTCGACGGCATCAAGCGCGCGACCGACGTGATGATCGCCGGCAAGGTGGCCGTGGTCGCCGGTTACGGCGACGTGGGCAAGGGCTCGGCCCAGGCCCTGCGCGCACTCAGCGCCCAGGTGTGGGTGACCGAGATCGACCCCATCAACGCGCTGCAGGCCGCGATGGAAGGCTACAAGGTCGTGACCATGGAGTACGCCGCCGACAAGGCCGACATCTTCGTCACCACGACCGGCAACAAGGGCATCATCCGCCACGAGCACATGGCGGCGATGAAGGACCAGGCCATCGTCTGCAACATCGGCCACTTCGACAACGAGATCGACATCGC
>Ga0307508_10000211_pt1 | contig 70811 bp, 110 predicted proteins | sample 9_EM_MG_FD_203089 | JGI IMG/M metagenome (GOLD analysis project Ga0307508, IMG submission 203089) | Populus trichocarpa ectomycorrhiza microbial communities from riparian zone in the Pacific Northwest, United States - 9_EM | ecosystem: Host-associated > Plants > Roots > Unclassified | place... | reverse complement strand
TACACCATCTTCACCTCGCTCGACGCCCACCCTCGCAACTCCCCCGCGTGCAGCGACTGAGTCCAAACTGTTCGGCGCCCGCCCACAGCTCACCTCGCCGCCAGGATTGCAGCGTCCCCCCAACCTCATCATACCATGTACCTAGTTCACTCCGTACTTTCTACATACATTGTCTTTGGTTCGCACCACGTCGAACATCGAACGTTCAACCCTTCCTCTTCAGGCTTCCAAAGCCTTCGAAAGGCATAGACTGGGGCTATTCCACCACTGCAGGCCGGCCCGAATGCACAGCACAATCCACATGGCAGCTTCAGATTTTTCTTGTCAATACCAGTTGACAAGGCAGGATAAGGTCTGTGATCGCCCGGGCCCTGCGGCCTCTGCACTTCGCGCCGCAGCTCGTCACGCAGAAACCTCTGCCGATATGTAGCACACTTGCAGTGGTTCTTGCCAAGGATGGAGTCACACAGCAACAGCCGTAGTTAGGGGTTGGAACTGGCAGGGCAACTGAGTCCATGTACACACGTACGTACTAGGTTGTGAACCGACGGAACTGCGCAGTGTGAGTGAGAGGAACGACTGAATAGAAAGAGTAAAAACTACTCTAGGTGAGCAAAGAAATACGAATAAGACAATGAGTGTTCTGAGAGTGTAGCCTAAAAACACAGGAGAGTGGTGTCCATATATAGTAACCTAATAATGAGTGTAACGTCCTCCAACATAGTTCGGAATCATGAATTCAGAACACCAAGATGCAACTCTATGGATGGAGATCTAACATCGATCGCCTCGAGTTTGGTTTGGCTTGTCTCGGGGGAGAGTGAACTACGGTGTTGACGCAGATTCTTCATGTGTTAACTTTGTCCCGTCTTTGATGATCCAACCTGGCCAGAACAGGGCATACACGGAGATGGCAATAACGAGGGGAAGGGTGTCGAGTGCGTAAAAGAATGCTTCCGTAGTAGCGAGATAACCTTGGAAGCCTTGAGAAAGCTCGGCAACTCTGTAGCAAGACCGTACCTAGCACAAGTATCAGTCGTGCTGGTATTGGATGCCCACAGGACCACAGTGACTTACAAGGATACCGATGCAACTGATAGCCAAGGCGGCAGCCAGAGTTCGCCAATCACGATTCCATGGCTCCCCCTTGTCACGCTCCCATATGTTGTGCTCGAGGGTATATACCCGGTACAGGAAGCGGATGTAAATACCGCTGAATAGAGTGAACGACACTAACTGGAGCACCAGGCCAGCGAGGAATACCTTTTTAAAAATGAATTCAAAGATACAAGAAGGGGTTGTAGCAACCACGCACATGCGAGCCTAGTTGCTGCTGAGTTTGATTGTGAGAGACGGTCAATCCTGCTCCCATGACTTGAATCAGGAATGTTGTAATATCCGAGGACACGAAAACGAGTGTCAATTTCTGTACAGGCAATAAGACGTGTGTAGGGCATGACATATGCCTCGCAACTCGTCCAAACAGGACATAGTTTGCTGCGATAAATGCACATGGCTACACATGACTTCGTAAGCCCCAGAGACAGAAACAGCATAGAGGGACATACTGATAAAATAATGAACGTATTCTGGGCGATATATATTCCCTCAGAGTCAGGGTGATAATGCAGAAGAAACCGACACCCAAATCCGATTGCGTAGGCTGTCTACTGTTCAGAGCTATTCCATTGTGTTGCAGAGAATTACTTACTGAATCCTCCAATAACCATCGCGAGCATATATTTTCCACCATATCGGAAGGTGTAAAAGGTCTGAATAAGTGCGACTAGCATGACGAGCGCTATGATATTCCTAATTAGTTGGGGGTCAGGCTTTGAGATGTCTTTGATTTACCAAACGCAATGGCCGTTAGAGTGTTTGACGCGATATATTTCAGTGGATTGTTAGGATCATTCTTCGGATCCAGGAATGTGTTTGATGATGCGGTGACGGTTTGGCTGTTCACAGCTGGTGTCATGAGGGTAAGGATTGCGAGATGGAGCAGGACGCTCTCGGTGGGGTGATAACTTCGTGCCATGGCCACCGTCGAATGAGCCCTGCAAGTCTTATATGTGGTTCACCTTGGCGGGACATAGTATACCTCGATGGTCGCATGGATGCACGTAAGCAGTATGACACATAGGCTTCCGTCACCTTGTCCTATCTGAGCGATCATCAGCCGTGTTTATTGAGGCCAATCGGCAATCGAAACATACACAGTAGTGTGTAGCACGTGCTACGTGTGAGGTAGTACAACATACGATGTTTCAGACCTAGCATTGGTAACCATGCTCGTAGATTCCTAGCAGTCACAGTCTCGCAATCGAGATCACCGGCAACATGATGCCCAATCGAGTTAGGCACGGGTTTCGCACAGGAGAAACTAGTAACCGTGCTCGTAGGTTCCTAGCAGTCACATTAGTTAGTCTTGCAATCAAGATTAACATGATGCCCGATCGAGTTAGGCACTGGAGAAGGTGACATTTGACGTACTCTCAGTCAGGTCTTCAACTTGAACACGATCGTCAACTGGCCTTGTAACATCTGAAGCAAATGTTAATCGATGAATCATCTGCGCCGTGTCGCTTTGTCAAACTAATGTAACAGAGCCTGGACACGATATCTCATTGTGATGATTGAATATTGAATATTGAGGCGGGTGATCCGACACAGTATGAAGATACACAACGGCCGGATATCCAACACACATAATGTTTTTGTGTTCCAGAATGGCCGGTTGAACGTAGAGCTTTGATGTGCTGTATGCATGGAGTCGTATGTACGTCTTGTTCAACGGCCGTGACGACCTTTGAAACGCCGGCAGTCGCCGATGAACATGATGTGACTCACGGCGCGTCTGGCCACCGCCTCTGAAACCGCAATTACAGTAATTAGAGATACAAAAACACCTTGACTACCCGTCAGCATCGCCCAGCTGGTGGACATACCACTCGAACCTGCCCCATCCGTCGAGAATGTGATGGCCCCAACCCGCTGCCACGGCTGTGGCCGGTGCGTTCTATCTTCCTAATCCCCTATCTCAATCCACTCCTCCTTTTTTACTAGTCATACATCTGCAGAGGTTCTTGTAGGAATGAGATCGTAGGTGAGATTGTGTTGAACCAAAGCATTCGATTCGGATCTCACTTTGCCCAATAATATTGGTAACGCAACAAACCAAAACCCATTCGTCACAACTAAAAATCACTCGTGTACAGCCGACGTAATCCTAGTACCCGGTCAGGCAGTTCCGCGCATGGCGGCAGGCCATTAGGTCCGAGCGTGAATCTGAGACATGGCCCAACTGCTTGGGAACCTCATCCGATACAGGCACGGGTGTCCACGCAAGCTCAACTCGACTTTCGGCACGAGCCCACCACCGCAGTCTGAAAACACTGTGCATGGAGGTGCCGCCCAGAATACGCAAGCTTGGACGGCCAAAAGGCATCAAGAACATGCCAACAGCCGAGAATGTCGGCCGACCACGCAAAGGTTGCCGACCACCTCAGAAGCAGGCAGCGACGAAGGACAGCAGCACGATCAAACTCAGTACGGACGCCACCAATCGCATTCATGCCCCCCCGGTCACGACTGTCCGAGTTGAATGCCAATCAAGCGACTACCTGATCGAGCGCTGCCACAACGACTCCGCACCGAACCACACCGTACGCAACGTCCAAACAAGAGAGCAAGTCAGCTTCACCCGCTGGTGACGGCACTCGCCCACAGCCGGACGGTTCGGTGCTGCCTCCAGTGCTCCAGCATGACCTGCAATGGCCATTGGAAGAAGGCCCGGTGCACCCACGGTCGAGATGCCACTTCGTAAACAAAAATGTAAAAGTGATTGTACTCTACTAGTAGCTTAGCTTGATCTACTCAACAGATCATGATTGCAACGGTTCAAGTAATTTCAATTCGCCACGTGTTACTTCCGTCCCGTCTTTGATAAACCAGCCTGGCCAGAATAAGACATACACGGAAATGGCAACAACGAGAGGGAGAGTGTCCAGCGCATAAAAGAATGCTTCCGTCGTGGCGAGATAGCCTTGGAAGCCTTGAGAAAGCTCGGCAACTCTGTAGCAAGATCGTACCTAGCACAAGTATCAGTCGTGCTGGTATTGGATGCCCACAGTGACTTACGAGGATACCGATGCAACTGATAGCCAAGGCAGCAGCCAGAGTTCGCCAATCTCGATTCCATGGCTGCAACTTGTCACGTTCCCATATATTGTGCTCGAGGGTATATACCCGGTACAGGAAGCGGATATAAATACCGCTAAATAGCGTGAACGACACCAACTGGAGCACCAGGCCAGCGAAAAATATCTTTTAGAATCCGGATTCAGAAACGAAAGAAAAGGTTGTAGCAATAACGCACATGCGAGCCTGTTTGCTGCTGAGTTTGATTGTGAGAGACGGTCATTCCTCCTCCGATGGCTTGAATCAGGAATGTTGTGATATCCGAGGACATGAAAACGAGCGTCAATTTCTGTACAGGCAGTAAGACGTGTGTAGGGCATGATATATGCTTCGCAACCCGTCCCAGCAAGATATAGTTTGCTGCAATAAATGCACATGGCTATACAGGACTTCGTAAGCCGCAGAAATGGAAATGGAACAGAGGGACATGCTGATAACACGATGAACATATACTCGACGATGTATAATCCCTCTGAGTCAGGGTGGTAATGTAGACCGAATCGACACCCAAACCCGGTTGCGTAGGCTGTTTGTTGCTTAGAGCTATACCACTGCATGACAGGGATGCTTACTGTATCCTCCAATAACCATCGCGAGCATGTACTTTCCACTATATCGGAAGGTGTAAAAGGTCTGAATAAGTGCGATCAGCATGACAAGCGCTAGATTTTTTCTAATCAGTCGAGGGTCACACTTTGAGTGTCGCTAGTTACCAAACGCAACGGCCGTTAAAGTGTTTGATGCGATATATCTCAGCGGATTGTAAGGATCATTCTTCGGATTCAAGAATGGGTTTGATGGCGGTCCGACGACAGTTTGGCTGTCCGCAGCTGGAACCATGAGGGCAAGGACTGCGACATAGACCAAGTGACAGCCTCTTGTCATGGCTACCATCGAGAAGAACAAGGGTGAGTCCTCCATACGTTTCAAGTTCGGCTCACTAAATAGTTCGGCAGTACCGATCACACGTGCCACTGACATAGATGTACATTCGTAACCATGAGCCGGCTCCTTCTTCGTATTGATTATGGCTATGGTTCAGCGAAGCCCCTTCGGGCAACCGAAGACTCGTGCTCAGGAAAAAATGCCGGCGCACCACCGTCTCGGTTCATGCGAAGGAGAAGCAAAATGTACTAACACTGTTGCGGTATGATTATTCTTGGGGTGCCGTACGTGAGGCCCAAACCACCAGGATTCAAAATGTGCTATGTAGATCGGATCAGCGAGCATAGTCACTTGGCACTATAGACTCACACCTTACGTGCCAATGGAGTCCCGCGCAATCGAGATCGGCACCCCGTCGACATGCCAGGTTGGGTAGCACTCTCATTCAACACTTCACACTCCCAAGCTCGGAGATCATCGGCGATGTTTGATGCCCGTCAGCAACGTCACGGTCTTCCAAGCGGTCTTCGGTATGCCCATCAGCGGATGCGAACTTCATCAATCGTGGGATTTTCTTTCCCACGCCATCGTCACATCTTTTTGATCGACCGACCGCCTTACATAAGATAACAACAAACGACGTAGGTTTCCTTTTTGACTTTATCGGAGGTCGGTTGCATGTCGGGTTCCTACCCAACAAAACCCTCCTCCACTCTACTACTGTACCGTGGAAGTTCGGAGATATTTTGATCGAGACAATAGCCAAATATTGAACTTCGAGGCCTCGTACTGCACTATGATGATGGGGTTCTTTGTGGGTGTGAGTACAAAACGAGTTGGTTCCCTAACCGAGTTTCGTGCACTTTTCGTCACAGAACACCTGCGAGTTCATCAACAATGGGACATATGAATAAGTGGATAGACATGGGGCGTGTTCGAAACGCGATAGTGAATAGTCGATATGTACATCAGAGCAGAGTCACCCATATAGTAAATACCTCCATTGAGTTACTAGAACTCAGGGCCTGCCACTTCGTTACATATATACAGTATGTCTGACATCTACAAGGGAGGTCCAGTCTTGATTTGACTGACAAGATTCTCCCAGTAATTCCAATCACCGTCGGGTGTTGGCATTAAGCTCGGGTCAATCGATGGTGGCACATTAGCACCGGCGCCCACCCAGCCAGTAAAGTCTGTACCGCCTGGCCCGCCCCAGGAGAGCGCGGGCATGCCCGTTGGTCCATCAATTGTGCCATCATTGAATGTGCTGCACCAATGATCTAGTAGTGACTGAGCTGCGGATTCCTCATCTCCACTCGGGCTGTTTGTGCCTGCAGGTGAGTTAAGTGCTCCGTCTGTGGAAGCACTTTGCTGCAGACGTTGTATAACGGGGGATTGAAGGAAGGGGGAAGCCGGGTACAGGTGAGGAGTTGTAGAATCCGACGGGGCTGCTAGGATGGAAGAGAATGGGGACTGATGCGAAATGGCTGGTGTGGTGGATGCCATTGGTGACAACTGGGAGTCAATCGCTGTGCAAGAATCCTGGTCTGTATTTTGTGACATGGATTCTGCAATCTGAAGAGCACGACTCTTCAAAAATTCGATGATTTTGAGCTCCCGGCGAGTAGTCTCATCCATTTCGCGGACACCCTCGTGATCCTTGAGGAAATCGTCCAAAATAGTGTGCATCATACCAGCGTCCTTCCCATGTGGGTGCAGAACGAGATAAATACCACTGATCATCGCTGTCTGAAACTCCCTGTATGCGTTATGGAGAGATTCGCGGGCCTCTTTGGGAATTTTCTCACGAAAAGCCTTGCGAACCCCGAAGTCCTTGATGGCAGACTCGAAACATGCAATTCGTGACCGCAAGTAGCGATCACTGCTCAGCTTACGGAGTAAGTACGGGCGATGTAAGCTAATCCTCACGAAGAGGATCTCCGTAATGAGCAAGAATCTGTGGACGGGTAGGAATCGCATGTTCTCGTCAAGAGAGGTGTCTGGTTCCAACGCAAAATGGGGCGGTAAACCAGAAACAAATTTTAGGAGGTCGTCATCAAGGGCATGGACGTCGGAGTAGTGGCTAGGGGTGTTAACTTTCTGGAAATGATGAACCATTCGACCGATGATCGAAGCTAGTTGGTGGCGAAGGATGACAAAAGTCATGCCCGTGGGGCTTGTCAGAGGGGGAGGGTTGGGAATTAAAGTAAGAGAGAAATCGTCGTCGACGTTCAGGGGAGGTAGAGTGCATGTATAATCATCTTGGATGGCATTAGGTCGACCGAGCACAAGGGCATAAGAGCGATCGGCATGATACAGATACGACCTATAAAATTGTTAATCCAATACAACGGGACGAGGTCGAGAAATCTAACCAGATGCGTCTACGGTTTTCGACCTGGGCTGGATCCAGTCCCTGAAGGGCGTCAAAAAAAGTGTGTAACGTGAGAGATTAATTAAACTGACCCTTGGTGCGGCGTCTCGGTGCAAGCCGAGGGCCTGTGCAGTTCGCACAGCTGCGCCAAGCTGACTCCAACACTCAGTAATTCGACGGTCAAACGTCAAAAATCGGGCGCTCTGTGAACAAATTGGAACAAACCTTGCGGAAGCTAATAGCCAGTAAACTCACCAATAAGCGAGTCAGAACAATGTCCAGCGAATCAGGCTGGATTGCTGCTGCGACGAGAAGTGACCGTCGTGCTCCTCACAGAGTTAGTTCGGAAAAGAAAAATAGACGCCGACAGTAGAACGTACAGGACCAATAATACCTGAGCGAAGTGACCCTCTTCGTGCGTAAATCACCAGCAAGATGTTCCGGCGCAAGTCGCACAGAAATGGCCAGCACAACGAATAGAAGGGGTAAAAAGCGTGCATCATTGGTATTCGGTCCGACCCCGTTTGCGCAGAGGGACGAATATGCTGCACGGAAGTCTTTTTCACACACAGGATACCTTGTCCAATTTCTGCGGGAAAGTTAATCTCGTTTGCAGATGACAAGTCTGGGCCGGAACGCGCTCACATAGCTGCGAAGTAATGATCAATGAGCACATCCGAAAATCGCTGGGGAGGAAGCTCTTGGAGCAGTTCTGTAATTTTATGTGGAGATGCCCCACATTCTTGCACCAGACTCTTCAGGTTATCGGCAGCGGATGGTTCAGAATCCTGTCGCACGGATTCTATAAGGGAAGGGGTCGCAAGGGCTGTTTTGTGGTCTACACTGTAAGTGCCATTTTGTGGTGTAGAAATAGCGCTGTGGCCAGCATTACGTTTAGTAGCCTCCCACTGCTCTTGGTGAGAATTGGCAACTACGACGTTTGCTAGCTAAAGGATATATGTCAGATTCATGATAGAGAAAACCATCAAAACATTCACTTGCTCCAATACGGAGGCGGGAGCAACACTTCCCGAGGCACTGTTGCCGTACCACTTCCCACTCTGGAAAGTGCCTCCGCTGGGATCCTGTTCGTCGGTGATAGAACGATTGTCTTCATCAGGACCCTCAGAACTAGCGCGATTGTGTCTATCGCAATTCGCGGCAGACGGTGATCCAGGGCTAAAGTATTGAGGTAGCGCAAGCTCGATGATATGTTCAAGCCTTGCCAGTCGTACGCTGAGATCTTGATCTGTCTTTCCTGGCGTATACGCTTTACAAAGTTCAGGCACCTTTCGAGCAATGCACTGAAGTTGCTCGTCAGTGACATTACTATGTTACAAGCGTACAAGAGACCATACATGAGAGCAAGGAATCTGGCGATCGCACTGAAGAAATGGCATAAGCACACCTTCTGGTGCATGGGGGGTCGCTACTACCTTTTGCTTGCGCCGATGACATTCTCCGCATGAAAAACTGGGGAGTCGTTGAGAAAACTGTTGTTAGTACGAGAAAAGCGAAGCACACCTAACTCGAGTGCGAGGTTTCTTCGCCTGCGGATTGGACGAGTCGTCGTCCTCGGTCTTGCGCCTCTTCAAGGAAGTTGGTTCAGATCCTGAGCTTGAGTGGGCACCTTTGGCCATTTGTCTGTTGACGCCCTCGTGGATCAGTGTGAAGATACATGGCCCGAATTCCGCAGGCTGTGCAGTGGATCTCCCAGATCACGTGGCAACTGACAGATCAGTGGGAACACCTTGGGAGCTATTCGGATACGATCCCGAAGATCAGACTTGACTCGCAAATCTTCAACTGTTACCATGTCTGGCGAGCCAGGGTGGAAAAACACAAAATTGTCGCTCGAGAGGCCCTACAAAGATGATGGCGGTGCGCGCATCCCAGTCTTGCTTGATATCACCCCGGATGGCGAGCACAAACCTGAGCCGTATGGGTTCTGACTTGTCGGCCGAGGCACACTGGCTGACCCTGGAATAGAAGCGAAAATCCCACCACGGTTCTTGGGGAGAACCTTAGGAGAATATTTTTTGAACGAGGTATCGACTTCTTCGAGCGCCAAGATCAGCTATCCATAGGTGATGCGCTCGTCCCACCGCCACGAGAGAGTTCACCAGTCTCGGAGGATGGCGAACACATAGTAGATGACACGAGATTGACCATGTCACCCGATCAACTGTTCAAAATGCGAACGGAGATTACTCCGCAGCTCTTGTAGGTATAGTTTTTGGGTTCCTGTATCTGATTGTTCACGCGGATCTCAGTGTTGCTCTAGGAGAAATGACACAAGCCAGGGATCTTCTGTCCTTTCTTTTATCGTTTACGACACCAAACCAACCTCCCCCCGTGCCTTCTTTACCCTCAACTTCCCTGACAGCTAGCATGGTGTCTAAACCATCTGCCATTAGTTCTGTCGATGCGTTCAATGCACAGCTGACCATTGGTGGCAAAGACGAGGCGCTCAGAAAGGCTGCAGATGTATTCAAGCAAGCTGCATCCAGATTGGAAAGAAGCCGTTTACACAGCGAAATGTATTGGGTAGATGCGCTCAAGATACGAAAGGCGAACTGGAGTCTTGTCCCTGCCCCGTTACCCGTATGGGCACCCTCTGGAAAAGGTGCAGACCGAACATCCAAGGACTTCTTGATATCCTTTGGTCTGGAGGAGTGTAGGTGCACCCTTACGACTGGATGGAATCAGCTATGTCTGACACGGGTCCTGTAGCTCCAAAACATTTTCGCAGGAAGGCTGTGGCTCATCTGTCCACGCATGAAACGGAAATGAACACGCTCGTGTTCCCTCATCGTCAATCAGCTCGCCTGCAAATTTCGTTGGTTATCATGGATTCGACCGGCGCAACCCACACCGCCCACGACTCCGCCGAATTTCCTGAGCACTTGTCACTGGAGTCGTCTCTGACAGGCGCTCAGAGAGAAATCGTGGATGAAGAGATATTTTCCGTTTTAATTAGGGAAGCGAGCAGTCTCCCTACCTCATCTGCCCGGGTTGCCGAGCGCATAATTATCATAGATGTAGATCATGGCACTGAGTTACGATTCGAGATGGTGCGTATCGGACAGTCACAGATCACCTTGATTTATAGTGAAATAGGTGGACATCAACGAAAATCCCCATGAAACCTCCTGTGGACCCAAAGTCCTCTCGGCAACATGTAATCTAATACACGCCACATTGCAAGCTCTCTTGCTGACTATGCATGCTGGTGACAAGTCCAGACGCGTATCGGCTCCGGGTTCTGAACGGCCGCCCGCTGTAGTTAATACCCAACCACCTTCCGAGCTTCTTCAACCCATCATCGACCTGCTGCAGTACCAACAGTTCTGCGTCAAGATCAAGGCCGAGCTTGACAAGATGGTATCCGCATTAGCACGTGCCGGGGTGCCATGCACGCTTAGATTTCACCCTGTTGGCGAGACTGGTCAAAGCCTGCAACGTCGACTGACAGGTGAGAATATCTTGAAGGCCATCGGGGGTGAAGCCCTTTTGCGCATCGACGAGAGGTAACTATGGTCTTTCTGCCCAAATGGTTTGGCTAACCTCTGCAACTAGGCAGACATTGCGCTTGACCTTCCTCTCGCCATCCTCCCTGATCGCGCATCTCCCACAGGCAACATTGCCTATTACATCCGTTCCCCAGCTCGGTCAACTACTCTCAGATGAAGTGGAGAAGTGCTTACTCACTAAGCTTTGCGAGTCTGGCAGCCAGTATAGCGAACGTTTTGGGGGGACCTGGTTTGTTGATATAGTTAGCGGCAAGGCGATCGGAAGATGGGAAGGATGCATAGTGTCAGTTTGGTCGCAAGAGTAACCCGCGATATACTGACTCGAAGTTACAGAAATTTCAACGTGTCATTTGCTGATGATTTTGCTGTATGCTCTTCAGCTTACCGAATTGGTCGGGGGAGCGAGAGTCAGATGTCGCACGTAGATACCTACTCCCCCAATCTATCCACGTCATTGATATCATGGCAGTTGGGAATCTTGGAGAAAATTCTGGCTGTATCATAGTAGAATTCGACCACATATATTGGTGCATGTGAGCATACGCATGACTTGATGGTCGTTTTAAAGCATGGATAAAAGTGGAAGAACTAACGACGAGATCTGGTACGAATGCCCTACTCATCATCCTCGTCCGAATCCTCGTCCTCCTCGGCAGCCTCCCCACCACCAGATACCTTGAAAGCCTCGATTTTAACCTGAATGGCAGCTTTGCGTTCCTCGTGGGTCAATCTTTGTTTCTTGTACTTGAGACATTCTGCTTTCCAATCTTTTGCCTTCTCGGTAGGCTTGAACGTCGGGTCCTCCCGAATAGCAGCGTACGCATTAGTGTAAATTTCCTCGATGTCCTCGGATCCAACACCATCTGCGAGATACGAGGCAAACTGCTTCTTGAATCTAATGAGTAGCAAGAGGTGGTGAGATCTTGCGTCCTTTCAGAGAAGCAGCACTCGCCGTTCATCGTCTTCCTCCTCCAGCGATTCCATATATTCCGCGACATGACCACCAAAGATGTACTTTTTCAGCACTTCGGCGTCGAGCGTCTTGTTCTCTTGGTCGTATCCGGGGAAACGCCTTTCGGAATGGGGAATGAATATACCACCATCACTCGCACCCTTCATGGCGCCAAACACGCGGTGACCTGTAGAAGTACGCTTCAAGCCAACATCGAGGTAGCACTTGAAGGGACGAGGAGCATCTCCGTCGTCAAGAGCTTCCGTCAACTTCATTGTACCGTCGGGTTCGGTAACGCCCTCATATTTATCCGCAAGGCCAAGCTTGGCTAACGCACGGCGAGCGCAGAGTAGACCTGTTGCGTAAGCTGCGAGCCATCAGGACACAGTCGTTGCAGGTCGTCTCCGCAAACCTTACCGGCTGTCCAATTGGTCAGACCATGGTTGATGCCGTATCTTGGGAGCTCTTTCGAGCGAGCAGCGGTCAGGACAAAGTCACCCTGCAGACGTGCATAGACGATTTGGACGATGATATCCCTGTTGGTGAATCGGACGACTAGGCGGTACTTGGGAGCGTTGCTGAGATAACATGAGATGAAGGAGCATAACAGTAAACGGATGCATACTATTTGTTCTTGGCTTGCGTGACAAGTCGTTTACGGGCATAGTCTAGAGAGCAGTCAGGACGGAGGTGTATGATCCAGATGGCAACTGACAGTCGGTCTTGCCCTCTCTGCGGCGACGGTATTTGACCTGGAAACGCGAAAAGTAGGCGTCTGATTTGACATTTTTGACGAACGGCATCTGGAGAGGATGGATCAGCGAAGTGTTCACAGGTCATCATCTCGTAGCACCGTTGACCATCCATCCCGAAAGACGTGAAATGAGAGCTAAACGGCTATCCCAAGCTCTCTTTGACATGCAGGGGTCATGAAATGGGATCAGACATGGAACTTACCTTGCTGTAACTTGCGGAACGCCTGCGACAGCGGGCGTACTCCAATCCCGTGTATCCCTACGATCGACTATGTTTGATCATGTTGATATTGAATTATTTTGTGGATTATTACATAATTATTGACCTATTGTCACCACACAGCTTTACAGTCTCTGTCGCTCTCGTCCATGGATCCGTCGCAAAACTACTATTCGCAGTACAACCAACAGCAGTCGGCTTACGATGTTAATCCCTACCACCAGCCCTATAATGGTCCGATGTATCCCATTGCAGGGTCTTCTTCCGCGCACAGTGCACCAGTCCCAGCAAATGCTTACGAGTATGATGTTGGCATCCTCGCGCAGCAGAGCGTCTATGTACCAGGCGCCATGATCGATAAACGTGGGGGAGCTGGTGGCAAGCTGGCCAAAGGAGGGAAGAGGACAACCGTCCTACGAAAGGGGGGAGGCAAGGTGTGGGAGGACCAAACTCTCCTTGAATGGAACCCATGTAAGTCCTGCTTTCGTTTTCTTGTAACCATGCCACTGACGATGTTTTAGCCTGGTTTCGCTTGTTCGTTGGAGATCTAAGCAATGATGTATCTGACGATGTTCTTGCAAATGCCTTCAATAAATACCCTTCATTCCAGAAGGCTCGTGTTATCCGAGATAGACTGAGCCAAAAAGTCAGCCGTTTTTGCTGAATCGTATTATAACTGGATGCTGACGGATCATGTATAAAGGCCAAGTATGGATTTGTTGCATTTTCGGATCCCGAGGATTTCCTGAAAGCATGGAAGGAGATGGATGGTGGGTCTACTCAACTTCTCTAATTGATTTGCACCCGTTCAAGTTATAAACAGGGAAGTATGTGGGTAACCGTCCAGTCAAGCTTAAGAAGGCGGACGACACTGCCATCAGACCTGTAGAAATCGGACACAGGAAGGCCAAACAGTTGGAGAAGGACCTGAAGAAGAATCGACGCAAGCCATACTGATTTCGATATGAGAAGCACTGGGTGGATGCATTACCAGTACGTTGGGTTGTTAGAATCTAGAGCCATGCTCACACTGCACCTGACCGCAATGCCCCGCCAATGTGGACGACGTTGGACACCCTCTTGGACGGTTTTAGGCCCATCTTTGAGGTCGTTTTGTGTACTCTAGCACTCGTGTTAGATGTAGAATAATTATCCTTCAGTAACATTGTTGTTGCTTAGGTCATGTAATGCACCAAGTACTAAACCGAGTGACGTTGTTACTCCAACTACTACCACCGGGCTGCAATAACGGGTGTGATTCTATCCTTCCATTCACATACTTCGCGACACAATGGACATCGATAAATTGTTCAAGGTCAGTGTTTTGGCATACTCATCTCGTCGCACTGGTCGAATCGTGAGTTAGGTGCCCAAGCTTCCCGTGGGTTCAAAGCGTAAGCTACCAGATAATCCAACCCCAGAAATGCTCAAGAAAATGAGGTTGGATGAGTCCACCAGTTCGCGTACTTTGTCCGAGCCGAGCATACAGGAGGAAGGCACTCGAAGTCACGATAATTCAAGCTCAAGACGCGCAACGGTGGAAGACGCGCCCGAGGACGACATCGAGGCTGCATCCGCATTTGCACCTGGTGGGGACGCCGATTATTACGCCGAGGAGGACGAAGAGGGTCGCTTTTATGGGGGCGGCCTTACGAAGGAACAAAAAGAAATCTTGAGTGTCTTTGAAAAGGCGGAAGCGGAAGGGGTTTCGAACGAAGTGTGTCCTTGTGCGCGTGGCGTTTTGTGACTATGGTCACCAGGCTCTGTTTTCTTCAGCCAGAAGAGGTGACGATCACCAGCATCCGAAGGACGCTCCTGCGGTTAGAGCGCGCGGTAAACAAGAACCAAGGTCAGCGGTCCAAGTATCCAAATGACCCCTCAAAGTAAGTTTCGATTGCAGCACATGGTGCTGGCAAGACTGATCTTGTCGACCAGGTTCATCGACTCGGAAGCGGACCTTGATAGTTCGATCAAGTCTTTGTTACCCCTAGCGCAGTCCCCAGCTCTGGCATATCCAGAAATGGTCCGCTCTGGGATCGTGTCTCTGTTGGTTGGGTTGCTCAGTCATGAGAACGTTGACATAGTCATTGATGCAGTCGAGGTATTCCACGAATTGACCGACGAGGACGTCGGCAATGAAGGGGACGAGTCTGAACAAGAAGACAACCAACCCGCTCTCAAAATACTTATCGAATCATTGGTAAGTCGGGTTTCTTCCGAAGCCTCGCGTAATGACACGACTCTTTCAGGTAGAACATTCGGTACCCGAGTTGCTCGTGGACAACTTATCCCGACTGAAGGAAGAAGAAGAATCTGACAGACAGGGCGTCTTCCATATCTTGGGTAAGAATTTTGGTAACCAACAAGACCGAACGCTAAGTGCCCAAGTGTAGGTGTCTTCGAGAACGTTCTGGGTTTCAATCCCGACTTGTCTGTGCAACTCGTTTCCAAGACGAAAATAATGAGTTGGCTTTTGGAACGTATCCAATCAAAGTCCCACGAAGAGAACCGCAGTTATGCCGCAGAGTTACTTTCGATTCTACTCCAAAACAGTGTTCCAAATAGACAGGAATTCGGCAAGAAGGATGGTGTCGAGGCCACCCTCAAAGTGCTTTCAGTGAGCGACAGTCGAATCGAGGATATGTGCAAGTCTCACTCGGTGACCAGCAATTTCGGTATCGCGAGCCCACAGATCCGGACGAAACAGAATTCATGGAGAATCTGTTTGATGCCCTATGTTCAGCGTTGGCAGAGCCTGAGATCAAATCACTCTTCCTGGCCAGCGAAGGTGTGGACCTCATGGTGCTGATGATGAAGTTGGTGATTCTATAGTTGCGTGTCGTCTTCCCGCTGACGGTCATTCAGAGAGAAGCTTCAATCGAGGTCTCGTTCAATAAAAACGCTAGATTACGCCATGTCAGGACCAGCGGGTTCCGAATTATGCGCCAATTTCGTCGAAGCTTTGGGGCTCAAGACACTTTTCTCCGCGTTAATGGGCAAGGTTCATTCGGGACTTGTGGTATCGGTGTGTCGCTCACACGGGCCCCTATAGGCTTCCAAAAAGCAAAAAGTGACAGCGCCAGCTTCGGAGGACCTTTCTCATGTTCTGGGAATAATCTCATCCTTGCTTTCAAATCTCCCCTCCGACTCGACGGACCGAATGCGCTTACTGGCTAAATTCGTGGAGAGCGACTACGCAAAGGTGGACAAGCTCTTGGAGACACGAGAAGGTACGCTGAGCCGTCTGAAATCTATCGATACCGGGATCGAGGCGGAGAAAAAGGTGCGCATCGTTTGGGCGTTGAAAGCGAATGACCTAAACAGGTCCACACGTAGGAACTGCTTGCTGAAGATGGCATGATTGGTCCCGAAGACGAGGACCTGTTTTACTTGCGTCGTCTGGACGGGGGATTGTTCACTCTACAGACATTGGATTACATCTTGGCTTGGGTTGCAATGGAAGACGATGGTGTGAGTAATGGGACTGTGTCCGAGCTCCTTTCCTGACAAATCGTAGATCCGCGCTCATATCACGCAAATGCTGGAGAGGAGAAATCTGTCACTCCAAAACGTCATCGAAACATTAAAAACGCACCACGACAACATTGATGTGGATGATGCTGACGAAAGCAAGGGCAGTGATAAAATTCAAGCAGGCATGACGCAAAGGGCAATCCTCGAGAATCTGATCGCTTTCCTCGAGGGGTGTTCATGAAAGATCGGGGATGAGTATCTTATTAGTGCAATCGAGCTACTCATTTTGGGGTAAAGCCGACATGGACACCAGGGTAGCAGAGGAAAACAACATCTCTAATGTACCCTTTGTTTTCATCAACTCTTTCTGGAAGCGGATCTCTGCAAGAACTTTTTTCCGCAGACGAAGGAATAATGTATCGATGAGGGGAGACTGGCCCAGGACCAGGGCGTACATATCTTGGGCAGTGAAATTTGTCCCATCATGATGGTGCCAATACAGGATAAGAGGGAGCTCACCTATGAGCAACATGGAGATGTCGCAAACCAACTCACCAAAGCGGGGGTCAGTGACGTGCTTGACAAGAAGACGTAGGACAGGCTCCAGTAGGACGTCGTCTCGACCAGAGAGCGCGCTACGGAGGCCATCACGGTGAATAAGTTCTTGGATCAACGAGAATGTTGTTATAGGTGGAACGTTCTCGGGAGGAATAAGACATTCGAAAGGAAGAGACGAGTAAGGGATCGTACTTTTCGGAGGACGGCGTCCAGAGCGGCTGAATACTTGAATGACTTGAGCAAGCGGTCATATTCTCTCAGGCGGGGTGCTCGTCTGCTCTCCACTCTGAGCTCATCGACGTCGCCGTGGAAAGTGGAACGCGTTTTGGCTTTGACGCGACCTTGGCCTACGGACGAAAGGGCGCCTCCCAGGAAAGTTTCGTAGGTACCGGTTGTCAGAGCGTCGGCCAAGTCTGGACCGCTTTGAGATGCCTTGGGTTGTCGTTGGCGGACGGAAAGAGTGCCATCTGACATCCCGGCGGCGATGTGTGTCGAGTCTGGCTGTGAGAAGAATGAGTCGAAGCGAAGGCGAGGAGGGAGCGTTGCCTACCGAGATAGCGAGAGAGAGTACAGGGGCGGGATAACGCATGGTATGTACGACCTTGTAAGAGGCAATGTCATACACTTTTACCATCTGATCGAGGCTTCCGGTAAGGAGGCGAGCGACGCTGGGGTCAAAGGCGAGGGACGTGATGGTCTTTTGGTGATTGGACAGAGCACGAATGCAGCGACCGCCGGCATTTAGATCCCACATGCGCAGGATGGGCCCGGCGGCGGACAATGCGACGGTGCCGGACGGAAGCATGAGGACCTGTTCAACGGGGGATGCGCCGGGGGAGGCAGCGCCCATGAGGAGCTCACACTGGCCGGTGCGGGAATCGAATAGCCTCATGGTCGCGTCATACGAGCCGGTAAGGACGAGATGGGGATTCGAGGGGGACACCTGGCCAGAGCGGACATAGTCGGAATGGGCCGCAAAGGACACGATTTCGGACTGGGAGGGGATGTCCCAGAGCTTGACGGTCGTGTCGTCGGAGCAGGAGAGGACATGGGTGGGCGAGAGGGGGGAGAATTTGGTGACATGGACGGGCTGCTTGTGGGAATCAAAGGAGCGGAGGATGGCGCGAGAGTGGACGTCAAAGACCTGGACGAGGCCGGTGTCGTCGCCGGCGACGAGGAGTTTTCCGTCGTGGCGGAGGTGGGCGCTGCGTGCGACGTCCTTGAACCTGGATATGGTCTTGACGACCTTTTGTGTGCGGGGGGCGTAGATCTGGACGCGGGTGGCGGCGGTGACGGCGTATCTGTGTGGTTTTGCGGGTGCAAAGTGGACTGCGGTGACGGGGGCGTACTCCTTGATGAAGACGGGGCGCTTGAACTGGCGCCAGTAGCGCGACTCGGGGCTGTGTCGGGTCCCGTGCGGACGGGGCGGGCGCTGCACGACCACCGCCTGGTAGTCCATCGCCGCACCCGAGTCGACGCTGCAGACACACAGTGGCGGGAGGACCCCGGGGAGCGCGGTGACCCCGAGCGGAGATAAGATGATCAGTCGATCTACTGCGCCTCTTCTCTCCATCCTACCATGTTGCTCTATCAGGACGTCGTCACCGGAGACGAGATGTTCTCCGATGCATTCCCTGTGTGCGTCTCCTCGTCCCCTCCGCCCGCACAAACACACCTCACCCTCTCACCAGCAAGCTGATCGACGGCATCGCCTACGAGGTCGACTGCCAAACCATCATCGTTAAACCGGGCGCAGACGTCAACATCGGCACGTAGCACCCCTCACATCCATCCCCCTTGCTCACCTTCACCCAGGCGCCAACCCCTCCTCTGAGGAGCAGGAGGAGGCCCTCGAGGACGGCGCCACGCAAGTAAACAACGTAGCCTACTCGTTCCGCCTTCAGGAGGTCAGCAAGTTCGATAAGAAAGGTTACCTCACCCATATCAAGGTACATCTCCCCGTTTCTTCTCCCCTCTCGCCACCATCGCTCTCCGACTGCAGGACTACATGAAAAAGGTCAAGAAACACTTGGAGGAGAACGAGCCAGACAAGGTCAAGGAATTTGAAACCGGCGCCGCTGCATACGTCAAAAAGATTATTGCCAACTTGAAGGATTACGATTTCGTTAGTCTCTCCCTCGCCTCGTGGTCTCCATTCTGAATGACCTTCAGTACAACGGCGAATCAATGAACCCCGATGGCATGGTTGCCCTGCTCAATTATCGCGTGAGTGTCTTGTCCCTATCTCCATCGAGTTGATGTTCACCCGACCACCAGGAGGATGGCATAACCCGTGAGTCTTTCCCGCAAACCTTTCCGCCCTTCCGTCTCATCTCCTCTCTAGCGTACTTCACTTTCTGGAAGCATGGCCTCAAGGAGGTTAAACAGTAGTATTTCCTTGCTTCGTCCTCAGGCACTATAGGTTCGCAGAACAGAATCATATATAAGAACCAAGATAGACAACTCTGTTTTGATCTCCTAATCTACCACCGTCATCATACATCATAGTTCGTCGTGCGCACCCCCGGGAGTCTCGAAAACAGCTTGAGCTTCCACCGGCGTCTCCGTAACCGTCTTGGGCTTCACGTCGTTCTTTGCATGCTCTTCCACGAAGGCTATCAGGCTCTCCAACGCACGGTCACCATCAAAGTCGATGAATTCACGTGAACCGGCGCGCTTGAACTTCAGCGTCGGGAAACCCCCGACACGGAAAGGAACAGATTCTGGGAGGTCGTTTTCTTGTGCTTCAAGCTTTGCACTAAGGAAATGTGAGCTCCAAGTAGAAACGACAGTGCATGCATCTCTCACATGATGACCCGATCCTTCACGCTAGCAAAGTGATCGCCGAGAGAATCCCAGGTTGGCTTCAAACGCTTGCAGTGCCCACACCTTGATGGAGCAACATCAGATGGTGTCATTCACGGAAATCAGGAATGATATACCAGGTAGCGTAGAACTCAATAAAGACATCTTTCGAGTCATCAAAGACGACTTCTTCAAATTGCTGGCCGACAAGGGTGAACACGCTCTCGTCCTGAGTCTCAGGGATCGGCTGGCTCTTCAACGTGGGAACGAGTTTGCCGTCAATGTAGTCAGCGACCATTGCTGAAATGGCCTCGGCCTCGATAACCTTGTCCTGATCGTAAGGATACTTGAGTTGTTTCTCGACGTCTTGGACAACAAAGCTGGGCCACTTGGGCTCGGCGAGGTTCAAGGCCTTGCCGTGGTCAGCGAACTTTGAAGCATCAATCCAGACAAAGTTGATTTTGCCGCGATATAGGGACGCGACCGGCTTAAGCAACTCGATGTAACTCTCGCTCGTTGCGTCGGCTGGGTCAATAAAGAGGTAGGCCAGGGGCTTCGCACTCGCAGCGTAGGCGGCATATGTGTCCCCATTGACTTCGCCAAGAAGAGGAAGGGAGAGTTCTTGAATCCAGTCCTCGACGTCCTTGACGGTGGCAGATGAGACTGAGGAAGGATATTCCGTCTTGTGCTCATCAAAGCTGCGGTACAGGACGATAGCAGGAGGCGTCACGCCTGCTGCAGCAATGGCCTCTGCGTCGGTGGATAGACCGAAAAGATAACTGTCGCGAAGCTTTTGAGCAGCCGCGTTGAATTCTGCTGCAGGTTCATCTGTTTCGGAAGTAAGATACGCAATCGCAACGATCTTGTCTGCGTTTTGGAAGTCGGAGAGATTGGCTGCAGTGACTTGAGAGACTGCAGGCAGCGATTGCCTTGGTCAGACGCATGAGCCACACGTTTGGGAAGAGAGAAAAATAGGACAGACTTGATCATGTAGCTCACAATACCATCTGCCTTACGGGGTCCACCATAGTCGGTCGGCTCACCATTGCGGAACAGCTTGAGAGTCCTAAGGACGGGAGGTGTAAGTATCCAATTCATAACATCACAGACGGCAAGAGTCACTTACGGGTAACTCTGTACACCGTAGGACTGGCAAAGATCAGCTTGGTCGACACAGTCCACTTTGGCGAGCCTGATGTTGTTCTCTTTCAGAGTGGTAGCTGCCTCTTCATAATGCGGAGCCAACGCTTTGCAGTGGCCGCACCTGCGGTTGTTCGTTAGGTCTGGTGACGGAGAAACACCGGATAGATATCCAACGTACCATGGAGCAAAGAACTCGACCAGAATCAGTGCCTCCGGGTTGACGGTAGAGTCGAAAGTGTCCTGGGTGACACTAAGGACGTCGGAAGGTTTCTCGGCATCCGAGTCTGCAACGACAAGAGACGCGAGAGCGACTGCAGAAGCCGCCGAGACAAACGATGGGAGGCGCATCGTCGAGTTGAACGAAGAAGTTAAGTTGAAAGAAAGTTGAGCGAGACTCCGCCTTTTATGGACCAAGTCGCGCATACGTGTCAAGGCACCCGGATGGTGCCGTAATTTGCCCGCTTTTCGTGTAGACGTGTACGATTGCCCCAACTAATCTCTTGGTAACAATTACTTGATCATGCTAACTAGGTAGAGACAGAAAGATTCTCAGACTGCGTACGCCTGTCCCGCGATCAACAATGTCCTTGTTCATCAGATGGTCGAAAGATCAAAGTCGGAGCCACGTTGACGACCTCCACCGTACTGTTTTACTTCCGAGGTAAACGTTCGCGGTGGCGGAAAGTCTGTCGTGGGAAATCTATGGGAACCGGCAAGTGGAGGTGGTGAAGGGACTGGAACGGTCACATCGTTAGTTGCACAGGTCACCAGAGAAATGTCAACAAACTCACTCTTCCGGGTTGGGGCGGATGGTCTCGTACCGTTCACCGGACGGTTCGGCAAGGTTGTAGACGGTCGAGATGGCGCCTCGGAAGGCGAAGGACTGGAAACGACCCGTGGTCTTTGAGGTGGGGGCAGCAAACCTGTTCGGGCAGGTGATGATCCAGGCCGGGGCGGGGGCGCAGGAGACTCGGCCTCGGAAAACGCTCTCATATGGGCCGGGAGAGCAGGTGGCCCATCTGCGATAGCTGCCCTCCGAGCTGGAGGAGGAGGTGCAACTCGGGATGGCGAGCCGGCGATAGAGGAGGGTCTAGCAGGGGGAGGAGGAGGGGCTTTGCGCGCTGGAGGAATAGGGTTGGCGCTGGAGCGCGCGGGAGGGAGTGGCGCCGTTCTCGCAGGGGGAGAAGGTGCGTCGGCGGGCGATGCACTGCGTACAGCGACAGACGGCGGAGGGCGGAGAAGAGGTGGCGCAGTTCTCGCAGGGGGAAGTGTGTTGGCGGGCGATGCGCTGCGAACAGCGACAGACGTTGGAGGGCGGACAGGGAGTGCAGGGTGCGCATGTGATGGAGCCGGTGGTGACGCAGTCCTGGGCAAGGGTGGGGCCCGACGAGCAGGCGCGGTCGTTGGAGGGGAGGGAGTGACACGAGCTGACGGTGGCGGGGCTCGCGCTGGGACAGCAAGTGTCCGGGAAGGCAACGCGGGCGCCGCTCTGGCTGGCGGTGCGGGGGCAGGGGGCGGGGGAGGCGCCGGTGTCGATGGTTTTGGAGGGGCCGCCCTAGAAGGTGGGGGCCGTGCACTGAGAGCGGGCAAAGGACCAGCACGGCCTGGCACCACCGGTGGCTTGCCAAGCGTCGGGGCCCTCGCTGGGGGTTCTGTGAGACCAGATGGGACGATAGGAGCAGATCAAACCTAGATTACCCTGTCCTGCCGGCTTCAACTTGGGCATTCCGCCCGCGAACAAACCCCCCAATTGCGGGGGACCACCACCAGATGGGACGGCGGGTGCGGACGTCGGGGGGCGTGGACCAGCACCAGCGCCGCCAGGCTTGGAGTCGATTACAGGCGCACTGCGATCATTTGTTTCTGCCTTTTTCAACCTCTTTCCAGCCTGGATCTGCTTGAGGAGCTCGCTCGAAGCCATTTCATTGGAATAAGCGTGAAAGATGAGGCAGGATTGCTGCGGTGATGGCTTAGATAAACAGCAATAAATATGCAAGCGACACCGCTTCGGTCCGTAGTATTTACACTATCGCAAAGTACATCGCTGTCAAGGTGCTTTCGAGCACCCCCAACAGGGAGCCGTCGGAGCTAGCCCTAGCGACAAATCATAGGAAGCGTGCGGGGGCCGTACATATATCGCGCTGGAGTCCACCTGAAAGAGGCGGAGTGGTCACGTGTATGTGAGCCAAACATGAGCCAAACAAGCTCATCGAGGTCATGGTGCATTCAAGATCGGCTAGGGCTTTACCACCCACACCATGGACAACATACCGCAGCTTGGTACGGCTGCGGACTTGGAGCTCCGTGCAGCTCGCATTGCCGACCCTGGCATAGGTGAGCACCTTCTTCCTCTCTCTGCCACCTCTGTTCAAGACCACCCTTGCTTAGACCTCAAAACTAAGCATACAGTAGCATGCGAGCTCAGAGAAATGATCGACACAGTCAGGGATACGGATTCTGCACGCGTATTCCCCCAGATGATCCCCGTTCTCCTCGAAATCCTTCGCTCTGGCGAGGCTGCGTCCCATAAGGACTCCCTCGAATACCAGTTTCGGCGCGTTCTTCTAGAGGTCCTCCATCGTATCCCATACAACGACCCAATTCGACCTCTTGCACTCCCTCTCCTTAGTGGCATGCTTCATACTCTCCGCAACGATAACGAAGAGAATGGTGTTACTTCTTGCAAGATCATCATCGACTTACTTCGCTCCTTCAGATCCCTCACCGAGGACCTTGTTTCCGAATTCATGTCCATCCTTCAGGACGTCTTCCGCAACATAAGCAGTCTCGTGCAGGAAACACTGACCGAGGACTCTGCCATTCTGGATCCCAACGTCGTCATGCCCAGCATTCGCAGTTTCAAGGTCTTGGCCGAGATGGGCATGGTTGTGGTCACGTTTTCGCAAAGTCACCGATCGATGGTGTCCACCTTGATACAAACAACACTGGGTCTGAACTTTGAAGTTCTGGCTCTCGAGTCGCCTGCCCAGCGCAAAGCACGCGAAGATTACGAAGCTATGGGCTTGTATTGGGCCGGCATGGCTCCGACCATCAAAAACCCCCAAGCGTATGCCGATTTCATTACTGCACAAATCAAGGTCTGTATGTACATGATTGTTAAGCACTCTTCTCATGTTTACCTCAGATGGTCTCGTATGTGGCCTACATAATTCGTGGCTTTGCGGAGCAATTCGACTCATTTGGCGAGCGGCTGATTCTCTCCGCGCTCCGGCTATTGCAGGATCTCCCTGCTAATGGCATCCAGGCTCGCAAGGTGTGTAAATTGGTTTTCAGCCGAAACGGTACCCAAAACAGCACCCTAGGACCTCATGGTCGTCTTGCGACATCTTATAGGCACTCCCCATCGCAAGGCTCTTCTGCCGCAGATTGATAAACTTTTCAATGAGAGGATTCTACTTGGTAGTGGTGTTGGCAGCCAAGAGACCCTTCGGTAGGGCATGGACTTCGATGGTCATGTATGTCGCTGACACACATTTTATAGCCCGTCAGCGTATGCTGCCATTGCTGACCTTGTTCATCATGTGCGCACTGAGCTTTCAGCTGATCAACTGGCGCGGGTCTCGAAACTTTATTCCACACTCATTCATAATCCCTATCTCGGAAACACCCTCCACACGCTTTTCGCAAAGATGATGTTCGGTCTCATCGAGAACATCACGGCTAAAGACACTCCTCACGGTGCGGCCCGCATCCTCAGTGCCATGTTCGAGACTTGCGTGGACAGGGTAGATGCGATGACGAATGTACTCGACGACGCCCTGGATCGCCTGGAGAGAGCGAAAGTTGGGGACGAGTTGCCATCTCCAGCTCTGCAGATTGAGAGAGCTCGTCCTGTGGCTGCTGCCGTTTACGCGGTGGAGAAACCCGAGGAAGTGATACACGGTGGGTGACAGTGTTCCTCAAACGTTTCAAGCTTATCGTCTTGCAGAGTGCCGGTTGCTATTCCGCACGCTTTTGCATGGTTTTCGAGTGTGCCTTGTCGGCTTGAAGAAATGTGATGGGCCGATTCCTGATGGAACGGTGATATTTCGTCTTTTCACCAGCTGCATCAAGTGCATGGCGTTGTTCGATGCGGAGCCCAAGGAAGCAACAGAAGTGATGGATTGGTTCAGCTCAGTGCTCCTTGAAGTGAACTTGCACGTCTTTCAAGAGGTATGGACGCACAAGGTCGAATTGTTCTTTCAAGCTGCACAAAAGCGACCTGCTCTCCTCCACATTTGTCAATTACTGTTCACTCGAGAGCCAGTCTCCCCGACGCTGGTTGCTATCGTGCTCCGCTTTCTGATTGACCGTCTACCACTGCTCGGCGAATATGATGATCAGACGGCCGTAGTAACTATCCGACTTTTCAAAATGGCATTCAGCGCCGTCACTGCATTTCCTGTCCCCAACGAGCCGATACTAGCATCTCATCTTGCGAAGTTAATCATGGACTGCTTCCCTCTCGCTGCGAAAGCCACAAAACCAACCAATTATTTCCACTTGCTCCGCGGCCTCTTTCGCGCTATCGGTGGTGGTGGTGGGCGATTTGAACTCTTGTACAAAGAGGTCTTGCCACTACTGCCTGAGATGCTAGAAAGTTTAAACCGCCAGCTACTTGCATCAGACGGATACAGCAGGGATATGATAGTGGAGCTTTGTCTCACTGTTCCGCTGCGTCTTACTCACCTCCTTCCGCACCTCTCGTATCTTATGCATCCGCTGGCACTAGCTTTGCGCGGAACACCGGAGCTCGTGTCACAAGGCTTACGGACGCTGGAACTCTGCATTGACAATCTAACACCCGATTTCCTCGATCCTACACTTAGCACAGTTTTGCGCGAACTGATGGAGGCACTCCACACTCATCTAAAGCCGCTCCCAGCCAATCATCACCATGCTCACACGACAATCCGTATCCTAGGAAAACTGGGCGGGCGAAACCGGCGCTTGTTGAGCAAAGAACCATTATTGGAATATAAGTCTTTTTCCGAGCCTGCGAAGCTTGCGTTGTCCTTCGGTGGAGCAAGTGAGAGGGTGGAATTGTACGCCATGTCGAGCCTCGCAGCCCGAACCATGATCAAAGCAGGACCTCCTCACCGCGTGTATGCATACACGTTCCTCGAGTCATGTGTCACCTTCCTTGTGCATGAGGTTAGTCCCTCTTTCCTGCCGTGTTCGCTTGTGAATTTATACTTCCCACAGAATACTCACAATGAGAACCAAGCCGCTGTCTTTGTTAAATGTCTTGAAGCTATTTTCGATGCCTTCTATATCCCCGAGCTGAAGGAAGACGCACAGAAGTTCATCCGAGAGCTTTCAAAGACAGTCTTTGCAATGGAGATGCGGAAGAATGCCACCAAGGAATTTGGTCTCAAGAGGTATCCGAGCACGCTACTTGTATCTTATCTCGAGGCGATGCCGCGAGCCCTGACACGCGAAAAGCAAGAAGAGGCCCGGCAGGGACAAGATTTAGTCGCCGTTATCATCAATGATCTAGTCACGATGGGAAGAGACCAGGCTGCTGCCTCGCCCGACGTCCTGATACTCCATCAAATCGCAAGTCGTTTCAGTTCCATTTGTTTGGACGACTCATGGGTGCGGAAGAGCGCAGGATGCAGTGGCATCCGAATTCTAACATCCACTTCAGAGTTTGGAGTGAAGTGGATCCAGGAGCGCGAGGTGGACTTTGTTCGCACCCTTTTGCACATCTTAAAAGATCTTCCTTACGACCTCCCCCGCGACGTCGGCGATGTGATCGATGTCCTCAAGAGGGTTCTGCGAGTAGGAAGTGCGGTGGTTGAAGCACCCCCCGATGCCCCTCTCGCTTCCCGAACCAAGCTGGTCCATCTTATCGGGATCTTCTTCTCTGAGCTTTCGAGTCCGAATCCCGTGGTACGGCATGCAGTGCAAACATGCATCGAGCTACTCGTTGAACTCACCGGAAAATCTGCTCATGATCTCCTTCTCCCCCACCGGGATCGCATGCTCACCGCGATATACACGAAGCCACTGCGCGCACTGTCGTTTCCCATCCAAATCGGCATGATCGACGCTGTGCGATTTTGCATCAGCCTTGATCCACCACTTCCAGAGCTCAACGACGAGCTTCTCAGGCTTTTGCACGAGACACTCGCGTTGGCTGATGCAGACGACCTCAATATTGGGCGTGTTAATCTTCGCCAAGGTGGATTGGAGGTGATCAAGCTTCGGGTGGCTTGTATCAAGTTATTGACCACTTCCATGCCGATGACCGACTTCTTTTCCAAACAACCTCAGACCCGGCAGAGGTAGGGATCAGTTCTTCGTTGACTGGCTTATTGATCGAGGCGTTCATGCTAGAGTGACGAGCGTATACTTCAAGTCTCTCTACTCGCCCTCGCAAGAAGTCAAGGAAGTAGCACACGAGGGACTTCGGATGGTGCTCACTCATCAGAGTCGCCTTCCAAAGGAGCTTCTGCAGACTGGATTACGTCCCATTTTGATGAATCTTGCCGATCCAAAGCGACTTTCTGTTTCGGGACTGGAGGGTCTGGCTCGTCTATTGGAGTTGCTCATCAACTACTTCAAAGTCGAGATTGGCCATAAACTTCTCGATCACTTTCGCATCGTCGCAGATCCTCAAATGCTCCAAGCTTCATCTCGTCTTCCGCTTCCGGAAAATGAAGGCATCACCAAACTCGTCCGCTTAGCAAACATTTTCCACCTACTCCCCTCTGCTGCGAACATCTTTTTGGAAAACCTCGTCAACGCCGTTGTGCAGACGGAAGCGCAAATGCAGTTCTCCGGTAGGAGCCCCTTCTCCGAGCCGTTGGGGAAGTACCTGGATCGATATCCCGGAGAGGCTCTCGACTTCTTCTTTCGCCATCTGCATCACCCACGCCATCTCAGAACATTGCGAAGCATTCTGCTGGCCAAGCTTGCCCCCAACGTGGAGAGAGAGTTGGCATCTAGGACCCAATTACTGGCCGCCCACTGTTTCAAGAGCGGCGATACGGTATTGTTGTTGCCTGGTTTACATCTCCTGGATGACCTCGCAGAGTTGCAGCCAAGTTGGATGACCGAAAATAGTCATACAGTTGATGCTGTAGTCGAAATCTGGAGATCAGAGCCGTTGCAACCCGAACAAGTGGATACCATGGTCCCAGAGGCTATCCACAGACAATCCGTCGCGTTGTCAATTTTTCAGAAAGTACTCGAGAAAACACCAAGGATCGACCTATTGTTCGAGATCGTCGCGATCTACACTCGTAATCTGCCGATGGATCTCACACGGCTGACACAGTTCCTCTACCGTCACGTCGCTCTGAATGAGGATTTGTTTTATCGCCGGAATGTTCTCGCTCAGTTCCTCATGTGGTTTGATGGCCAATCTGCATCCTGGGGAACGAAGACTTTCTTCTTGCGGCTCATCGTCACGCCGACCATTCTAGTCCAGGCAGATAAGCCCAATAGAGACGGCCTCCTCGACGCAGATTTCGTAACCGCTGTTCATCGAACCATCTGGCAACCCATGATCGATGATACCATGTTTGTAGAGGCCGATGACATGTTCAAGATCGAACTCTTGCATTTGACCACGGTCCTCGTACATCGTTTTCCAGGGCTGTTGGAGGACGTCAAGAAGGACATCATTCGTTGCGCTTGGCATTACATTACTTCCGACGATGCAGTGGTCAAACAAACCGCATACCTCCTAGCGGCTCGTTTCTTCGAAGCGTTCGATACACCGCAGAAGTTCATTCTTCGCGCTTGGACCGGCTTACTTCGTCCTCCACACACTGAAGGCAAATTGCTCATCAAACAGGCGCTAGACATACTGGCTCCAGTGCTTCCCAGGTCTGGAGCGGATGAGGTAGGCTACCCTCAGTGGGCAAAGACGACTCGAAGACTTCTCGCGGAAGAAGGCAACGGCTTTCAGCAGATTATCATGATTTATCAGCTCCTAGTTCGGCAGCCACATCTGTTCTACCCGGTTCGGGCTCTTTTCATCCCCCACATGGTAAATTCCTTGAACAAGCTGGGGCTTTCGGGGACCGCGTCGGTGGAGTCCCGCATCTTATCCATCGACATCTCACAGGTCATTTTCGACTGGGAACAAAACCCCCAGGACACCGAAACCCACTCAGTCATCACCCCGTGGGTTACACCCTTGTCTTTCCGAGAAAGTATCGTGAGCTTTCTTGTTCGCTTGGCGACTGCAACGTTGGAGACCCCGGTCAGGACTGCTCTTGTTCCTCGAGCATTGACCTTGCTGCAACAAATGGTTGCGTTATCTGGTTGGTCCGACGTGACAGTGAAATTGAACTATTTTGCGAGGGCACTTGAACAGGTAATGTTTTTGCCATGACGATACCATCCCCACCCTGACAAGCCCTGGAAGATTGATCTAGACTCGGAGCCACAACTCAACCAGGCGCTCAGTGCAGCCAAGGTCTTACAGGTCGTTACTGCGGACAAGGATGACGACTGGTACACTGCAAACGCCACCATCCTGCAGACACTTGTACGCAAAGGCTTGGTAACAGACGAACAAGGACTTCATGATGCTCTGCACCCTATGTTCGAGCGCTTGCTACGTCTCTTCCCTCTCCCAGACAAGGATGAAAAGCAAGGCGAGATGTCCGATTTTCACAACTTCGTGTATTCGGCAATCGAAGACGGTCTAGCGAACACGAATGCGCTGCGTGGCACCCTCCTCATGCTGAAATCAGTTGTGCAAGTCTCTTCTGAGCGCGTCCAGCCTTTCTCCGCATCCCTCTTGCGACTTTTCACCAAACTTGCCAAGGACCATGTTAACTCGCCACTAAACACGAGCGGCTTTGAGAACGGAGTTCGACTGATCACGTCGATCATCGAGATATGCAAAGCTACCTTACCGTATCTTGGGGATCAGCGCAAGGCCTTCTTGGGTGCATTCACGGCACTAGCGGAGAAGTCAAAGAGTCTTCCGCTCTGTCGGTACATGCTTGACGTTATGCGGGAGTGGGCCCTGGCCAAAAATGAAGCCTACCCTACGATGAAAGACAAGTTGAATGTCCTGCAAAAAATGGCAGGCTTCGAGCCCCGTGGCGACTCCCTTTTCCACGACTATTTGGAGCTGATCTACGATATCTATACCGAACCATCCTTGCGGAGAAGTGACCTGACATCCCGACTAGAGCAATGCTTCTTGCTCGGAAGTCGCGCACGAGACGTAAACCTCAGGGAACGCTTTATGGACTTGCTGGACGCTAGTATTCCTCGCTCCCCTTCGAGTCGTCTCGCCTACGTCCTTGCAGTCCAGAACTGGGAGCCCCTCGCGGATCATAACTGGATCGCTGTCGCTTTACACCTTCTTCTTGGCTCTGTAGATGCAGAAATACCCCTCATTCCAGAGAGAAAGTTTACCCTCGATCCCATTGTGGGATACCTCACGATTCGCCACAAGGTTGTATCAGTTGTGCGCCCAATGCAGCGCCTCGCATTTCTCGATCCATTCGCCGCCCATGACATGTGGATTTCCGCATTCTCGGCCGCTTGGAAATGTCTTTCTAGGAGGGAGCAGGCTGATATGACTCTTCACATGATCAATCTCTTGAGCAAGGACTACCACATCAAACAGGCCGAAATGCGTCCAAATGTAATCCAAACTCTGCTCAGTGGCATTCTTGCTTGCAACCCGCCTATGATTTTGCCTCCTCACCTCGTGAAGTTCCTATGCAAAACCTATGGCGCATGGCATGTTGGCCTGGAAATCCTCGAGCACTCGCTCGATCACGTACGGGACGACGACCCCAGTCTACGCGATACCGTCTTTGATTCCTTGGCCGACCTCTACGCTGAGTTAGCGGAGGAAGATATGTTCTATGGGTTATGGCGTCATCGCTGTCTCCACAACGAGACGAACGTTGGTCTTGCGTATGAGCAGCACGGAATGTGGGATCAGGCGGCAAACACGTACGAACTTGCCCAGACTAGGTCAAAGTCGGGTGCAATTGCTTTTGCTGAAACGGAATATTTCCTTTGGGAGGACCACTGGATGCTCGCAGCTGAGAAACTCCAACAATGGGACACGCTCCATGACCTGGCCAGGAGCGAAGGCAATCAGGAGCTTATGCTCGAAAGCGCCTGGAGGATCAAAGACTGGACAGAGCACAGGGAGACTCTGGAGGAACAGATCAACCAACTCCCCGATATCGCCACTCCTCGCAGGCGTGTGTTTGAGGCGTTCATTGCCCTTTTAAAGCTTCCAGCTGCCTTGGATAAAAATACGGAGTTCACCAAGATCCTCGAAGACGCGATGCAGCTCTCCCTTCGCAAATGGGTTGGGCTGCCTCCTCAGCTTTCGATTGCTCATGTGCCTCTGTTGCAGCACTTCCAGCAGTTCGTCGAACTTCAAGAAGCTGTACAGATTTTCGGCTCTCTCTCGACCACAACCGCCCAAAACTTGGAAAAGAAGTCGTCCGACTTGAAGATGGTACTTCAAGCGTGGAGAGAACGACTACCTAACCTCCACGACGACATCAGCATCTGGAGCGACTTGGTGGCATGGCGGCAGAACGTCTTTAACGCGATCAATAAGGCTTACATCCCCCTCATCTCTACTAACAACCAGAACGGCAATACAGCCTCTACCAATGTCAACACCTCTGGTTATCGAGGCTACCATGAAACTGCCTGGATCATCAACCGTTTTGCTCACGTCGCCAGAAAACACGACTTGCTGGAAGTGTGTTTCAGCTCCTTGAACAAGATATACACGCTCCCCAACATTGAGATATCCGAAGCCTTCCTCAAACTCCGAGAACAAGCCCGCTGCCACTACCAGAGACCAAATGACCTACAGGCCGGTCTGGAGGTGATCAATAATACCAATCTGATGTACTTTTCCAATGGGCAGAAGGCGGAGTTCTTCACGCTGAAGGGAATGTTCCACGCGAGGAGTGGACGTTCCGAGGACGCGAATCAGGCGTTCGGGCAAGCTGTACAGATGGACATGTCGCAAGCCAAGGCATGGGCGGAGTGGGGCCGTTACAACGACCGGATGTTCAAAGACGTTCCTTCCGACATGACGTATGCTGCTAACGCTGTCAGCTGTTACCTCCAAGCTGCGGGGCAGTACAAGAATGGCAAAAGTCGACCGCTACTCACTCGCGTCCTTTGGCTTCTCAGTGTCGATGACGGGAACTTCACGATCTCTCGCGCATTTGATACCTATAAAGGAGAGGCAGCCTTTTGGTATTGGATATCGCTAATTCCTCAACTGTGTCTGTCCATCAATCAGCGGGAGGTAAAACAGGCCCGTTACATCCTTCTCAACTTGGCCAAGCTATTCCCTCAAGCAAGTGATACCGATGCCCTAGCGTTTCCGTGACTAATTCTTGTACAGGCATTATTTTTCCCTCTGCGAACAACCAAAGAGGATATGGCTTTCGTCAAGAAGCAAGCGGCCGCAGCCGTTGCCGCTCGTGCTATGCAGGCGAACCAGGCAGGAGCCAATGGGATTAAACGCGCGGACAGCGACTTATCCATGCAGGACGCGACTGCTGAAGTCGCTGGAGAGATCGCTAAACGAGAGAACCCCACTGTCGAAATCAATGGGAGCCAGCAGCCGCCTGCAGCCCATGCGGATGCTTCTGGCTCCAACGCAGTGCAATCTTTACCTGGTCAACATCCAGCTACCGATGTCCAACCTGCCTATACTGTCCGCCAAGCATGGGAGCATGTCGAAGAGGTCGTACAAATACTCAAGACCGCTTTCCCACTCCTTATCCTGAGTATGGAGACTATGGTCGATCAGATACTCCAAAGATTCAAGGCCCCGCCAGAAGAAGAGATCTATCGATTGATAAGTATGCTCCTACAAGATGCCATCCAGGTATGTGGCCCGCTTTCCTAGCTCGTGCATCTTGTTCTGATCCCACTTAGAACTATGTGTTGCGCACGAATTCACCTGAGGACGATGGTCAGCTTGCACCCCACACAATTAACAACCTGACGAAGATGGCAGCCAACTTGTCCGGTCCTGCACGGGTGCGTTCTACTACGATTTAGATCGATCTTTCCTGAAGCATATAACTAAGCAGAAGGAATACGAGGAAGATTTCTTGAAGAGCAAGCCAACGCATTACGAGTATATCCGTCGACTCCAGCGTTGGCGAGATCGGCAAGAGAAACTTCTGGATTCAAGACCTCGCATTCAATCTCTGGATCTTCTGAGTCACTACTTGACTGAGTTCCAATATGGCAAATTCGATGACATTGAGGTTCCTGGACAATATACTGAGGTAAGCCGTTCGCATGTTCCACGTTCCAAGGAGTGCTCGATCTTCCATTCAGGACAAGGACAGCAACCAGAACTTTATTCACATTCAAAGATTTGGTCCCAAGTTTGAGAACTGTCGATCCCATGGTTACTGCTGGAAGAGATTCACTATCCATGGTAGTGACCACTCAAGAACGTCGTTCTCTGTACAGCTTCCATCTGGGCGCCATTGCCGTCGCGAGGAGCGGGTGATGCAGGTCTTCCGCATATTCAATGGGTGTGTTCGCTCTTACCTTATTGAGCGCTGTCCTCAGTAACAAACCTTTTTGACAGGGCACTTGCGCGAAAGAAAGAGTCGCGTAGGCGCAACCTCAATTTCCACATACCGGCCGCCATATCCTGCAGTCCCAATCTTCGTTTGCTTCAGAATGACTCATCCTACGTGACGCTGGGTGATATTTACGATCGTCACTGCGAAGAGGTTGGCATTACACGCGAGGATCCTATTCTCGTTTCCGGAGAGAAGGTGAAGAGCATCCTTTTGGAGTTCAAACAGGTGAACCAAAGAGCTGTACGTATTTATTGAAATCGTGCTTCCACTGGGTCCTTATTCCTCGTAGCCGGGTAAGGCGGAATACTTCAACTTTCGAAAGGATATTATGGACGAAGTCGTGGCGAAACTCGTTCCGGACGACGTCCTTACTAAGGTCGGTTATCTGTTGAACCAGTCTTTGTCGATGCCGATTTTGACCCCTTGCAGTATATGCTCAATGTCATGGGTGGCCCTGCAGACCTCTGGAAAATGCGCAAACAGTTTGCCCTGCAAATTGCTGCTACAAGTTTCATGACATACGTCTTTTGCCTTACGAGCAGGTCCCCGTCCCGATTCCACCTATCTCGTTCAACTGGGAGAATTGCTATGAGCGAGCTACTTCCCGGTGTTGCTGGCCAAGCCCCAGTATTTGCGTCAAACGATGCGGTTCCCTTCCGGCTCACGCCAAACATGCAAAAATTCCTTGGGCCTCTCCCCACCGAAGGTATTCTTACCTCTGGCATCATGGTCATCGCCCGTTGCCTCACGGAACCCGATGTAAGTCTACGTTTGAACTTGGTAACCTCAAGAATCTGACTAGGAGATTCAGTTTGGTTTGGAGCAACAACTTTGCTTGTTCGCTCGTGACGAAGTCATGACTTGGTTGCACGGTAGAGGTCAGCCGTGGACGTTCGACATCTCCTTCCGCACGAACTGTGCGGCCAACATCGACGGCGTTGTCAAGCGTGCAGAAGTAATGGCGTGCAAGCTCGAACGCGATCAGGTGAGTGACGTCCAGCTTGCATGACCCCGGCACAGGTTAACTGGCAGTAGATTGGTATGGTGTCGACACCGCCAACCATGCCGGTCGTACAGACGGTCATGAACCTTATATCAACCGCTACGAATCCGATTCAACTCATGCGCATGTCCGAGATTTACCACCCTTGGTTCTGAAAATTTCACTGTTGTAGTACATATATTACCACCATTGTCATCTGTACATCTATTCCCGACAAATAAACATGCAGTGTATATCGAGCGGGAAGCTGTCTCCAGCTACCTCGTGCACAAAGGAACGAGTCATGAACGGGTACTACGTATAAATCCTTCTGTTTGACGAAAGGTGTTTATATGCACTTCACTCTCAGCCATCATCTGCAGGATATTTCGGATCAGGAAGAAGGGTATCGTTAGAGACCGTGTGCTTACCTCCTCGGCCATGTGGTATATATCACTTGTCGGACGGTTGTACATCATGGCATTGGCAAACATGAGGTAAACGTCCCTCTGAAACTCGAGCGAGTTCGAGATAATGCCGTCTTTGACCCTCGCTTTGATAGTCTTGAGGTCCATTGGCCGTTTGATGATGTCGTGATAGTCCGGTGCTTCAGAGTTTTTGATAGGGTTGTGAAAGATATTGCCATTGCGGTGTTGTGAGATTTGACTGTGAAGCATTCCAATCACGGCTTGGAAACGTTTGTTAGGAACGGATGGTGGCGTTTGGTGTTGGGAGGCGAGTTCGCCGATCGCCGTACTACGTTGTCGAGAAGCTACAAAGCAAGGATAAATGGGGATGCGACAGAGTTGGCGTCACATACCTTGCTCGTCGACGTCGGGTGTAGACTCATCCCGAGGTCTCTTCTTTTCTCGTAGACTTTCTTCAAGGCCGTCCGAGTCTGTAATCTTGCGTTTGCCTTTCGAGAAGTGATGGGGTCAATAGGGGGTCAAAGTATTTAGAAAAAGGGTGCATGCCTTCACGCTGTTGTGGCTTTTCGTCGGTTTTTTGTTGTTCGGGTTCTTGAACAACGATGGATTCCTCGAGGTCCATCTGGGCGGCCTCGGGTTCCGGTTTACTTGCTTCTGCGGTCTCGACTGTCGTAGGCTCTTCGGGGGCAATCTCAACGATATCCGCGGGCGTAGGTTCGGGTGCGACATCTTCTACGACAGGAACAGTTTCTGTGATCTGGTCGTCGACAGGTGTTTCAGGTGGCACTTCAGCGGGGCGTTGCTCTGTGGTGTCGTCGACGACGATGTGAACTTCGGTATCGTCTCCCTCCGGGGCCTTTTGCAGGGTTCCTGAATCGTCGGTGGAGGTAAGGTCATCTGTCGAACTCTGCTGTGGCTCCTAGAGATAAGACAGTGTCTGAATATGGACTGTGTGTCTACACGCTGCAGACCTACCGAAATTGGCTCCTCGGGCGAATGAGCCTCCGCTACGTTTGTATCAGGGTTCGCGTTCAGGCTAGCTTTGATTTTGTCATCCCAGGCGCCACTGCGTATTTCGTCAATTTCCGAGACAACGCGCCTGGCATAGAATGTATGAAAGAATGTGTGTCAAAACGAGAAGGAGGACATACTTGAACCTGACCTCCTCTGCGGCGATCAAGTCGCGTAGGTGAACAAGGCGCGCAGAGTAGTGGCGTTGTGCGAGGGTTAGATTGAGGGGTGCTGCTGGCAGAGTCAGAGTGCATGCCAAGGGAGACGAAGAATCCTACCATGGGGCACGTTGTTCGCATCCGAGCTGGCGGACCGGATGAGCAGGACGCGAGAGGGTGACTTTGCTTCTTACCATTCAAGAGAAGCTTCGTTCATGAGACGGACGTAGATTTGGTGACAGGACTGGACAATACACTGAATAAACTACACATGCGAGCTATGAACGGGAGGCGAACTTGGGGGGAGAAGAAAGATTGAGGGCGGGCGAGTGCAGGGTGCTTTGAGAGTGCTTTGGATACGGACTGCCAGGCGTCTGCGCCGTGCTCATAGACGGCCTGGGCGAGGAGGAGACACTCGATGGTGGAGAGGGGCGGGCCCTCGCTGTCTGGCTCGTCGCTGGCAGCCATCGTCGACGTCGACGACGAGCACGACCAGCCTCAGTGACCCTGAGCGAATCCGGGCATTTCCGGATCTGCCGTGGGGTGGAAGCGGTTAAAGGACGTTGAACTCGACCCGCAGTTGTCTTTGCCCGCCATCATGTTCCTTTCTGCGTTTGCTCCCCTTTTGCTCCTTCCTTTCGCCTCCGCTGGCGTTCACAAGCTCAAGCTAAAGAAGCTGTCCTCCGTCGCCCCTGGCCATGCACTTGAGACCGCCTACCTCGCTGACAAGTACGGCTCTCAGGTCCCTTACCAACAGCTCCCCCTCTTCGGCGCTGGCGGTGATGGTCGCAAGGTGCGGCCGAGTCCCAACGGAGATGACCTTTTCTGGACGCAGGAGGACCTCCTGAACGGCGGCCATGACGTTCCTCTCTCGAGTACGCGGCTTACCCCTCTTCATTCCACACTACGCTCATACTTCTCCAGACTTCATGAACGCGCAATACTACACTGAGATCGAACTCGGTACACCCCCTCAGTCGTTCAAGGTTATCCTTGACACTGGGTATACAACTTTCTCATTCCCGCTCGCCCTTCGCTTATCCCCACCTGCAGCTCTAGCAACCTCTGGGTACCCAGCGTTCATTGCAACTCCATCTCGTGCTTCCTCCACACAAAGTATGACTCGAGCAGATCGTCTTCCTACATGGCCAATGGTTCCGAATTCTCTATCAAATATGGTTCTGGTTCGATGGAGGGATACGTCTCTCAGGACAAGCTCACCATTGGGGACCTCACCGTCATTCAACAGGATTTCGCCGAGGCCACCAAGGAGCCCGGACTTGCCTTTGCCTTTGGCAAGTAGGTACATTCTATCTTGTCACCCGACTTGGTTCTCACCTTTTCCGAGGTTCGACGGGATTCTTGGTCTTGGATATGACACTATCTCGGTGAACGACATAGTCCCACCGTTCTACAACATGATCGACCAGGACCTTCTCGATGAGCCTGTATTCTCTTTCCGCATCGGCTCTTCAGATGATGATGGCGGTATGGCTGTATTTGGTGGAATCGACCATTCATCATACACTGGCAAGATCACGTATGCTCCTGTTCGTCGCAAGGCCTACTGGGAGGTCGAGCTTGAAAAGGTATCTTTTGGGGATGATGTTCTCGAACTTGACAACACTGGTGCTGCTATTGATACGGGTAAGCTCGAGCCATCGTCTGGTTTTGGAGACAATGCTCAACCTCTTAGGTACCTCCTTGATTGCTCTCCCAACTGATGTGGCGGAGATGTTGAACACGCAAATTGGTGCCAAGCGCTCTTGGACTGGCCAATATACAGTCGACTGTGCCAAAGTCTCCTCGCTGCCGGACTTGACATTCTACTTCGATGGCAAGCCATACCCCCTGAAGAGCACTGACTATATCCTCGACCTGGCAGGGACATGTGTATCCGCCTTTACTGGTTTGGACATCAACTTGCCGGGTGGTGATCTCTGGATCATTGGTAAAACTTTGATATTATTACATAGAAAGCACACTGATTTTCTTCCAGGTGACGTCTTCCTCAGGCGTTACTTCACGGTGTATGACCTGGGAAGGAATGCCATCGGTTTCGCCAAGGCTGCTGTATGAGAGTTGTACCGCACACTGTCGTCCATCTCCTGTCATGTATACTCCCTACTTCCCGAGCATGGTGACGTTTGATCTAATGGAGTGCGGTTAATAAAGTGACCTAGACCTTCATGTTCGCAGTTTTTCTTGGTTATGGATCTGAGGCTGGTGTCTGCATTGCGAATTTGGGCAAATTCAAGTTCCGGAATGGCATCAAACACTACTATGTATATCTGCGCCGCTGCACGCCTCTCAGAGGTTGCGTCAAGTTTCTCTCGACCACAACCAATCTTTGTGTCACCCCCATTTCAATAACTAGTGTATCCTGAGGAAAGTTGACAATGGATGCGGATGAACGTCCCCTGGCCCCGTATCAGTCAACTTTGCCTAGTCTTCCCCATGACATCGTCCCATCCACAGCGAGATCACAGGTTTGGAGGCGACAAATAACCAGTAACGTGTGGTCCCGACGTCTCGATAGGGTGAACGTCCTCGGCAGTGATGTTTACGGACATACTGGGTGAGCATACACGTTGCTGAATTAGCCTTCAATGACCCCTGGCCCCACAAATCGAAAAGTTGCGTGAACGCCCTGAGCTGGTCACAGAACGGGGAGCTTCTCATCAGTAGCGGGGATGATCAACAGTCAGTCTCCAAATCTCTCGATCACTGTCCATTGGTTCATGATATCTCATGCGTCAGGCTGCGGGTGTGGCGAATGGATCCTTCGTCAGACGCTCAAAACGAATATCCTTTCGCTTGCCAGACTGTGATAAACACGGGTCACAGCGCGAATGTATTCAACGCACATATGCTCCCCTCATCCACAAGGATGTGAATATCCATACACGATTCCCGTTACTATGCTCATTTGTTCCTTAGCGCAACTGTGGCAGGTGACAAGCAAGTTCGCGTGTTTGATGTTGGCGAGTCAGTTGGCCGTTCTCCCTCAGGCAATGAAATGAGCTACACTACCAAACAAGCATGCATTCGTGTTCTGCGCTGTCATTCCAGGAGGACCAAACGCATCATCACAGAAGACAGTCCCGATTTCTTCCTGACGGTAGCCGAAGTTGGTACCTATGTCTATCAGATTTTACCTACCTACTAAGCCATCATCTTCCTAGGATGGTGAGGTGCGTCAACATGACCTTCGAACGCCACACACATGTGGAAGGGGTGATTGCCCTGCACCCCTGGTCCGACTACCCCACGAACTTTCGGCGATTGCACTCTCCCCACTGACCCCTTATCAGTTCGTGGTAGGTGGTGAATCACCTTTCGTGAGTATTGTAATTGCGTTGCAAAATGACGAGCCCGACATACATGTTCTTGAGGCTCACCTTTTTGATCGACGTCACATTGGCCGTCATCTACAAGAAGAATGGGGAATGTCACCCTCTGTTGATGATGTGACGACATGTGTTCGGCGTTTCTCTAGACATTCTCGGGCGCCAGGAGAGGCGAAGGGACACGAACATATCACTGGAGCGCGGATGTCGGCTTGGAATGGACACGAGGTACGTTTGTCGAGAACCAAAACTATCATCTCTATCTGACAGCCTGTCTCGGCAGCTACTTTTGTGTAAGCGCTTCGCATGACAGGCTTGCTGTCCTCATGATGAGCTCGTCCCAGCATTCAATTCAGATGCGGTGTACTTGTACTCCACGCGAGATGAGCCAGGTGCAAGTCCAAGAAACAAATCGTGCATTCTGCCGCGAAATTCGAGCAAGGGGGAACAAAGCGTGGCTGAATTGCCTTCGAAATTGCAAGACGACAGCAGAGACGGTAAAGAAGTGCAGGGGATCCTCGACAGTCATAAGGAAGATGAAGAGGCGGAAATGGATGTTGACGATTTCGATGATAGTGAAGATAACGATGACGAGCCTGAGAGCGATGACGATGGAAGAAGTAAGTCGGCTGATGACATGCACCCTGATGCTCCCGTGATCTATCCACGCATGCGTTTCTCTGGACATTGCAATGTTGAGACGGTCAAAGATGGTGAGTGCTATCGGATGGCCAGCACATATGCGCAGTGGGGTGATTGACGGCTCATCTACAGTCAACTATTTGGGCCCCTACGACGAATACGTCGCCTCTGGCTCAGATGATGGCAACTTCTTCATATGGAAGAAATCGTCTGGAGATCTAGTCGACGTTTTGGAGGGAGATGACAGCGTCGTGAACGTCATAGAAGGGCATCCTACTCTTCCGCTCGTGGCTGTCAGTGGTATTGACTCGACGATCAAGGTGATTTCCTTCAGACCTGCCACGACCACCTATTGAAAGTGTTACGGCAGTTGTTTGCGCCCGCTCGCGGCCCCACATCACATTCCAAGTACCGAAATGCCGCCTCGATCATCAAGCGGAATGCTCGTGCCTCGAGAAGAGGCATCAACCACTCGGCCAACCTACAATTTGCCCGTCTCATAATGCACCATCATGATCGTGCGTTGGAGGTACTACGAAGTACTGAGGATGGGAGCGCATCTGATTCTGAGGCTCGACTCACGCAATGTATAAACCAATGAAGCTGACTAGTAACACAATATGTGCCCTGTTAGTTGTAGGATAGTAGGATGGTCGTCGCGGCGACAAACCTAGTGCAATGTGTTCGGGTTGCGCCACGACTTGACTGATTGCGCTTACCATCAAGTTCAAGTCACATATTCCTCTGGATGCCAGGAAGTTCTTGTGATAAATATTACGGGCATCACACCACACTTCCTCGATCAACCGACCGCCACCATTTTGACGCAGTTAGTTCATGTCCCCGAGCAGGGCATTTTCGGCCTCACTAGGACCGGGTTTGATGTTGTGAAGGATCCGAGTGTGTTTTGGCGTTTGTCTACTCTTTGACACCCGCCACCACGTGAAAGGGCGCTGGCCTCCACACTACGGCATACAACCAAGACCAAGCTAACGCTGCTCGCGACCGTTAGAAAGGTTGAATCTGAGTGCTGGTATGCTTGCAAATCTTTGCTGAACTTCACTTTTCGTTGTTATGTAAGTCCCGTTGTGTTTCGTGGTTCTGCCAGTAAACCCAAGGACGTTGCTGATTATCTCCCGCATTTCGTGCTATTCCTCAACCTGCGCCTGTCCCTCCCACTCACTGTTCTCCCGCCGAAAGTGTCTGTGATTCGAGCGTTCGTTTGCCATTTGCCACAGAAGTCCACACCCTCTGTCCTCGACCACAAGGGGCACCCTTTTTGGCTTGGTCAACTTTTTTTGCCTCACTCTTCGTCCCACACCCTTCCTCACCGACTCGAAGCCAAGTCTACCACATCTACCTGCTTATGCACTCTTCTCAAAACAGATCCAAGCGTAAGCGTGGCAAAAATGTCAGTAACGACGACGACACCGCATTGGCTCAAATGGCAGTTTCGGATACACAGACGGACGCTTACGGGCGTTCGCGACCTCAATCATACCAACAGCATACGGACACATACATCCCGCTGTCATCCAGGTCTTCAACTTACACCATGAGCAGAGATGGCCCTTCATCCCACGCTGACGCACAAGACCACCCCCATCCTCACACCTCCGACGGCCACTATCGGGGTGGTAGAGATAGCTACGACGTTGCTGATTCAAGAGATGGTGACCAACGGAGGTCTCGATTTTCTCATGAAAGCGACTTTCAAAGCGGTGGTAGGGACAGGGCATCGAGGGACTTTGTCCAGGGTTACACAGTCACACACCGCAACGAGTCACAGGGTTGGGGCTCGTTGGACAACCACGACGATGGTCCTCAGTGGGGTTCTCCGTCTTCGGATTGGCGAAGAGGGGAGCCGGAGGAGGATCGAAGCAAAACCTGGGACAACAGCCGAAATAGGGAGTCTCGCTCCCATGCAAATCGTCGGCGGCAAAGTGACAATGGTTGGGATATGCGGAAACGCGACCGACACCAGAACCGGCGGCCTCCAGACAGTCAAGATGATGGCTCGTTCTCAAAGGAAGATCGATCTTGGGAACCTGGGCCTGGTTGGAATTCCCGTGGGGATCAAGCCTACCGCAACCAACGCGGCCGTGGTGGACCGGGAAAAATGAGAGGAAAGAAGAACAATCAGAACCGACAGCGCCAGCGAGGCGACAAGGACCGAGAGCATGACCGGCGGTGGGATCGCGACCGGCGCAACGATAATGACAGTTTGAACAAGTACGCCCAGCTATTTCGCTCTTTCTGCCCTATTCTCAGAGTTTTTTCTCCAGCTGGAAAAGAAGGGAGTTTCACCCTCTGCCTCCCAAGCCAGTCCGCAGTCCACTCAAGCATCTCTCTTCTCCTTCCCGCTCACGTTCACGAACCCCCGACTCTGTCTACTCCCGACATTCATCCAAGGCTCGCTCGCGGTCGAGGTCCTTCTCACCGCAGCGAAGTGTCCTTCAATCTAGCCCTGTACGACCTCGTAGCCGTACTCCGTCAGCAAGAGTGGATAGGTCAAGATCTCCAGCCTCATCCCATCGAAGCTACCCGACCCGAGCACCTCCGCGTGGGAGGAGTATCTCTTCCGTGTCTTCTGGAAGCTGGAGCCGGAGCCGGAGCTCAAGTCAGAGTCCTGAGGACCGGCCAAGGACAAAACACCGTCTACCACCGGCAACCTCTATCAGAGACATTTCCCTGTCTATTTCCAAGACCACTCCCCAGCAACGCTCCAATCTCATTCCCAAACAAGAATCCGAGTCGACAAGACATGAGAAGGCTAGCGCTAATGGAAATCACACTGTATGTTTATTTAGCGGTTTGGATCAGATTTCGAATTCACATTTGAGCAGGCTGCCGCTTCCGCTTCTCCTGGATCAGAACGTCGATCTACCGAGCGTATGCCTCCCCCTGTTATACCTCCGACTTCGGATTCCCGACCACAGGAGATAGTTCTAACGCCATCAAGGACACAGAAACGGCGCGATGCAGGATCTCCCACTAGAGCGAAATTTATGAAACCTGTAGGCTTCAAACCCATTGGACTTGCTAGTTCATCAGTGAAGATGTTCTTCCCACGTGATGATCAAGAGCATCATGGAGCTGTAGTTAATCGCCACGAGCTTCCTGCACGGCCCGAGATCCCAACTAAGCGCACCCTCGAAGACGTTGGGACTGACCAGGACGACTACTCCCGGCAGGCCACTGGAAAACCCCATTCCCAGTCCACGTTTCTACCGCCGCAGGAGGCTATCCCGGTGTCGGTAGAGGTCGTTTCTGAACTCCCGCCACCCTCACCGACAGTTCAGGATGTCTCGAAAATGCCGATGTCTCCGAAGGCTAATGTTAATGGAGACCTTGTTACCTCCGCACAACAACCTCGTCCATCCGAGCTTGAAGCTGATGCGGTTACGCGACCGTCGTCCCCGAGTATAACTTCTCGCAAGGAACTATATGCGATCGTGAGCCAGGTTGGCGAGGGAACATTTGGGAAGGTTTACAAAGCTCGAAACACGATTACCAATGTCCACGTTGCGCTAAAAAGGATACGGATGGAGGCGGAGAGAGACGGCTTCCCTGTTACTGCCATGCGGGAAATTAAACTTCTCCAATCGCTGAGGCATCAGAATATAGTGCGTCTCTACGAAATGATGGTATCCAATGGTAAGACTATTCAGTGACGATCGTCACCCTACTCACGTATACGCAGGCTCGGTGTTCATGGTGTTCGAGTATATGGACCATGATCTCACGGGTGTCCTTTCCCAAACGCAATTCTCTTTCTCTGAAGCAAATCTGAAGTCTCTTTGCAGCCAGATGCTTGCCGGCCTCGCATACTTGCACCACAAGGGGGTAATACATAGGGACGTAAAAGGATCGAACATTCTCGTCAACAATAGGGGTGAACTCAAGCTTGCTGACTTTGGGCTTGCTCGATTCTATCAGAAGCGGCGACGTATAGACTACACCAACCGGGTCATCACCCTTTGGTACAGGCCACCTGAACTTCTTTTTGGTGCGACAGTATATGGGCCGGAAGTGGATATGTGGAGCGCTGGGTAAGTGGCTATGATGCGCTACGCAAAAGAGTCTGGGCTCCTTACTAGCTGCCTCTAGTTGCATCATGCTCGAGCTGTTTACCAAGAAACCGATATTCCAGGGAAACGATGAGATCCACCAGCTCGATGTCATCTATCGTGTCTTTGGCACGCCCACTCCAGAGCGATGGCCCGGTATCACCGGGCTGCCTTGGTATGAACTAGTGAAACCAAAGGAAGTGCTACAGGACCATTTCAGGGAGCTTTTCCAAAAGTGAGTCGTATATATTTTGATCTTCCGAAGCTTACACTCCCCTAGGTGGTTATCCCCTGCGGCTCTTGATCTGGCGGAACAGTTGTTGACATTCGATCCCTCAAAACGGGTCACCGCAGCGCAGGCACTTGAAGCACCATATTTCAGGGATGAGTTGCCACCACCTGAGCTCCCCGTTGGGTATGTACCGCGCATTTAAACTACTTGCGGCTGTTGACATTTCGTTCTAGTTTGTCGTCGCTTGAGGGCGAGTGGCATGAGTTGGAGACCAAACGAGAGCGTGCCAGGAAACGACGTAAAGTGGAAAGTAGTATGCAACCACATCCTGTCTAATAACATCCCCTTGGTGCTTGGAATGTACAGTGGCTCGAAAAGGTATTGCATGCCTCGGAGTTACTTATACCTCAGCAGCAACACAATTTTTTTCGAGGGTGTTGGTGTATGAAACATGGCTGAATGAGTGGTCTACAAGATGTGCTAAAATAAAATAATCTGATGGATGTGCTAGATACACTGGATTTTGCATGGTAACCCTTTCAGCTTGACACTTACATGGGAGTGATCTAAATTAATCTGGGCTGATTTCCTATAAATTCCCCAACTACTGTGAGTTGCAGGCCTCATATCTATTCCCCCTGAATTGACTGGTATCAGGGCTAAAATAAGATCCCTTGATTTATACCTTGGCTCTACTACAGCCCATTTGATTATTTTATTAGCATAGTACATTTTGTACAATAGACCACTCATTTGTCTATGTCCCATACTGGCCCCCTTGGAAGGGAATGTAATTGGTGTTGTTGCTGAGATGTAAGTAATTACAAGGTGTGCAATACTTTTTGAGCACTATGTACGACCAGGTGTATCATGAGAACACCTCACAACCTACGCCCTCCTCCAGATGATAGCTTTCATGCCGGTGCTGGGATGAGACCTTGGATTGCAAGATGTTGTACAATTGACTCGACCTGTTGCGGGATCAGCACCAATATGGGCACGAGGGAACGTGGAGATATACATTTGCTGCTATGGTGCGTATTTGCATGTCCCAGCGTTTCGTGAAAGGTGCTCCTGTGGCTTCGTTGGTGTGTTCGACTTCACCCAATCCCCCTGCCTTGCCTTGAGCATCATCACCATCTCTCCCTCCCTCGAACCAGATGAGCCTATCCACTTGATCAATCGATCCTTTCAATCGACCTTGCTCGATCATCTTTCGGGCCATCGTCTCAGCAGCGCTGGGAGCCAAGTCCAGTAATGCGCCTAACCCACGGAACGAGATATTGTTATATATTTTGGAGCTGGCTAGAACGTTGTGCTCCATGACGGCGCGATCAAGAACCGTCGACGGCCCCTTGCGCGTGCTCGTCGAGGGGTCCAATAGATCGTCTTCGTCGACGGCAGAAGCAAGTCTATCATTGCTCGATATGGAAATCCTGGCGAGCTGATGTGGCCGAAGCGATTCCTCGAAACTCTTGACTTCTGCTGGGCGGAGAATACGGTCAAGAAACATCTTGGAAAGGATGTTGAATGTCGGAAGGTCGGGTGATCGTTCGTCCCGGTACAGCGAAGCGAGTACGCGGGAACGGTTAGGTCCAGCAGGTGCAAGGACGGCACACGTCACGGCATGCGATCTGGGGCTTGCTCAATTTCATCTTGTTGTGAATAGGCGTTGCATGGCTTACAGAATTTCCTTGCGTTCTTCCTCGTCAATCTCTGCCACCCAGGACAGTTCGTGATATCGCATTGCAGCTTCCAGGAATTTGCGAGCGTAATCGCTGATTCTTGCTTGGCATAGTTTAAACTGAAGTTGAATCTCTTTGTCTGTGGTGGAATTCGATAGGGACGCTGCCCGATTGTAGTAAGTCTCTGCTTGCACTGAATCTTCGTCTTCCAAGAGGAGACGGACGATACGGATGTAGATGCGGAACTTGTCCTCGTCAGGCAACGAACTAGTAGGAGAGTATCAGCACGCGATGGTAGCGACAATGAAGCCGTTCCGCGTACCGCGAGCCAGAGTCGAGAGAAACGCCCATGAGGACGCGGGCAGCTGCGGTCCACTCCTCCTCCGCTTCGAGGAGATCAGCAAGTTGGAATCTCAGAGAGTTGACCTGATGGAGTCGACGTCAGTGATCTGGCCTGTGACGCGAGCACCGGGCGATAGTACCTGTTCCTCATAGCTGGCGATTCGAGGCTGAAGGGTGGCGAGCGCGTCTTCGACGACGCGCTTGCGTATGTCGTGGTCGGTGATAGCACTGACGCCGGTGCTCCTGACAAGCTCTGAGATGACTTGTCTGCCTGTGACGAGGCCAACGATGTCCGGGTTGGCGACGGCGTCGATGAGGACATGGAGATCGGCGGGGAGGGAAGACGGGTCTGGGCGAGAAAGGGTTTCTGCGAGGAGGGCAAGGTAGGCGGGAGTTTTGTCCTTTTGGGCGAGGGTTGCCAGGTGTGATAGCTTTGCCTCCATTGCGGATTGGAGTGAATGAAACGGCTTGGTACTACGTACTTAGGGGAAATTACACTACCACTCGCACGTGAGTGGCGTTTAATACTCTCATCCTGTAACTCCCCCCACCATGGGTAAGCTCTCAGTGCCTCACTTCCTCCACGATATGTCCGCTTTTAGATTCTTGGACGCGGTCGTCTTGGTGATTTACTCACTCTCAATATGATGCAATCCCCATTTGCTGGCATCAGACACCTCTGAGACCCGTCGCTGTCTCATAGCCTCACGTCGCAGGCCAAATGCAGCGGCATAAGTATCTATCTCATTTTTTTCGTGACCCTTCCCCACGCTCTCGAAGCTCCCCGCTCGCAGCCCTCACCCACTTGTCGGACCATAGACTGACCGAACGAACGAGAGGTCTAAACTATTTCTTGACTTATTGATCCACTTTCGCCAGCCATCTACACCCATACCCTACAATGCCACGGGACGCTGTCCACTCCTTCCGGAATCTGCCTCCCAACCCTCCGGGCACTGATCACTGGTCGCGCACTCCTCTGTTATCGTCTGTTAACCCGGTAGCAGACCCCGACATGACCTCGGCTACTGGCAATTTCCTGGGTCCCACTCCCGAACGTACTAGATTCCGGACTCGTAGGACGTCCACACTTCCGTATCAAAACTCGGGCCCCCCAGACCTCCATGGTCGTGGTTACTCACGGAGCCCAAGGAACCTCGTGGTGGTTATCCCGCATCCTGACCTCCCGCTTGATCACGGGCACCTTGGAAGCGTTCTGTCAATGAGCCCCCACGGTAGGCTCTCTCATGGCATCTTAATGCCATTGTTTCCGTCAGTGGGTACCTGGGTTATATGTCATCCTAGTTCCAGACACAATAATTCGCCTTCTTCAGATGTTCGGACAACTGAACGCCATTGCTCGTGAATACAACTTTCCAAGTACCATTGGACTTTGCCTTTACCTTCATATCAACGAAAATGGCACAACGATGACGCCTCGTATCTCCGATGATTCTTGGCAGTACCTTTTTGGTCACTTGTTCGACGGTCGCCCGCCTTCTGGGGGTCAGCAACTCCCGATAGGCGGGAGTATTGAATTCGACATCGACGTAAACAAAGCGCGATGGTTCGATGCGTGGGTCTCAGGAACCTTACGGAACCCGGAGCCTGTATTTTCGCCGGTCGTAACCTCTCGTGCATCGTTAGAAGCTCACTGGCGGGAAGAGAGCCAGACCATAAATGTGGACGAATACCCAGTTGAGGATCGGTGGGACGCTTCAGGGTCGCATACGGTGGTTACCAACTCGCAATCGGAAACGCTCCGTCATCTACCCAAGAAACTCTCTCTTGTGGACCGACTCGAATTACATGGTGTTCATATGGCCCCAGAAACGCGGAATTATCCTGTTCAACTCGATTCCTCCTCAACGTACGGGGTCCATGCTTCGTCGCCAATGCTCCTGTCAGCCAATCCTCAGGCTGCGACAAGTGACCTGGAGCATCGCGTATGTTCGTGGAGGGCGACTGCAGAGTTATATCCAGTCTCAATGACAGAAACCTACCAGCCAGCCCCTGATGCAGGGGTATCCGCGGGTGTAATGACAATGGATGAGTACGCACTAGAGCGTAATTTCCGGCGGGCAGTCGGTATCGATGAATTCCTTTGGTCGGCACCCCGCAGTACTGCCACAGAATTACCGACTGCATCCCCCTCGGTGGATCTTGATCGCCATGCGATTGAGACTATTCCAGCCACCGCGACAAGCTGGGGCCCAACCGATGACGAATGGCACCCTGTCGCTTCAAGTGTAACTTGGTTACCTTCGCCTGACATGGGAGAGCGCATCACGGTCCCAAGACCCCGCGCAGTCTGGGGAAACTCGTTCGGTTGGCACTCCGCAATGACATGGAAAGACGTCTACCCATATTCGGTTATTCAGTCAAAGCCCACGATCCGAGTGTGGCTTCAAGACTCCAATGGCATGCCCCAGTACCCCAACTTGGTGATTTGTAAGTAGCTGTCATCGCGGAGAGTAGTGTCTTCCTTGACAGCGAACGCGCATAGATCCAACCGTGGGTTCTCGCCCTGATACCCGATCGCCACACATTATACAGCGTCTCAAGTCTTCTCCCCGGTCAGTTGGCCCCATTCAACTTCGTGGAGGAGGGGGACTAGTGTCTAACTACCCAAACCTTTGCATCTGTGAGTCCAAAGGTAGCCGTTCAGTTTATGAAGGCTCATTGAAAATGAGACCCTGCGATCTACCCATACTTTGAAATCTACCCTGCTTGCATCTTCAAGGAAGATGCCTCACAACCTATCTCCAGGAGACTCATCGGATCAAAAAACTTATTTGTGTGTTACCCCAGTTTGGTGATCTGTAAGAGCGTTACGATTGATGATTCTGCAAACATTCACGATCCATACAGATCCCTCAGTGTGCCCTCATCTTGACATATATCCTCCAGTTGTCGAGGGCGTTAAAATGAAGGGGTCGAGTCAAGTAGATACAAACATATATTCACTGAGCGGTGTGTCCACCTTGTATCCGAATCTCGTTATCTGTGAGTAGAAGTGTGCGTTCCGACGATATTCTTACCTCATACCTGCGTCTAGACCCTGCTGCTTATCCACATTTCGATCTTTATCCAAAGGCTTTGCAGATCACTGAGACACCCAAGCAGAAGGAAATGAATGTGAAGTTGGTGAATGTAGGCTGTCTTACAGCCGAGTATCCCAACATGACCATTTGTAAGTAGGTATGTCGTTATATATTCAGGGACACTGACATTTGTGGAAGACCCGAGCGCATATCCCTATCTAGAAATATATCCGACACGGGATGCGGTGTGTACTGTGAAAATGAAGCACTTGCTCTTACTTATGAAGCGATGATCAGAGGAGACAAACTTCAGGCGTAACTTGGGGCATCTCATTCGGATGGCTGACAGCCAAGACCTGGCTCCAAGTTTATCCGTTACATACTGCAGGTCCGCCGACAATGAGGCGACCTGTCGATGATCAAAGCGGATCTATCTTGAGGCCAGGGAGTGAAAACCCGGCAATTGGTGAGTATCAATTCATCCATGTTCTGTATGTTCTCACTTCTCTCTCCCCCACAATGGATTGCCGTCGCCACGCAGCTGATATTGTGGTTAGGAAGCAGGCAGTCTGGGGAAGTTCGTTCGGATGGAAAAGTGCGACGACGTGGCGCGCAGTGTGGCCGACTTCTTATGCACGAACCCATCCAAACGTTAGTCCGATAACTGTCCGCCTAGGACGACAGAGCGACTCACCGTCGAACTACCCACACTTCATCATATGTGAGCCTTTACTATAGAGGAATCAAGGACCATTTCTGACGCGAACAGTAGATCCTGCTGCTTATCCCCACTTCGACATCTATCCACCTCGTGCTGCCATTGGAGAATTAGAGGAGTCTCAGGCGACCAAGGAAAATCAATTTACCGTTAACCTGATTCCCCATTATCCGAACCTAGTAATCTGTAAGAAAACATGTCTCATTAGTTCTGCCGTCTGATGCCCCCTAGACCCGGCTGTGTATCCTCACTTTGATTTGTATCCGGCCTTTGCGAGGGCCTTCGTTATCGTGGAACGTGGAAACGACCACATTTTGGAGGTCGACGAACCCCTTCAGCTTGACTTGGCCGGATCCGCTTGGTCCCGGACCTCTGTGGGACTTTCTACGTCACTTCATACCCCCTCCACCCTAGGATCCATGCATATAGACCGCCGCATTCAAGGGCCGGTGTCACGCATACCCTCAACTACGACGACATGGGGCCCACCAGATGATGATTGGTACTCGGAAACAAACAATATCGAACGTCTCCCCTCATCCGATTTCGGTCAGCGGGCCCTCGATGATGTCAAGAATTCCGGACCCCTCCACCAGCCGTGGCATATGGTTTGGCCCTTTCTCGGGAATGCGAGCCATGTGAAAGCCCTTCCATCGGCTCTCGAGCAGTCTGTTTTTCTCCCGCAATATCCGCATCTAGTGGTTTGTGAGTGGGTTCAGTAACGCTTGCAGCTTCGTCTGAACGAGCTGTGCGCATTTAGACCCCCCCGTGTATCCTCATTTGGAACTCTATTCGACCCAGGCGAGTAAGACGCTCGCACAGTCAAACATCTATCCTGCTTTTAATATTTGTAAGCTCCACAAGCAACCTACTTTTCTGCGCAGCTGCTCACCATCGGCGCTCCCAGACCCAGCTGTTACCCCGCTGCGGACGCAGACCATAACACAGACACTACGAAAGACCGATGTGGAATTACATCCCGAGGTCTCCCAACCTTTACAAAAGCGGCCGGCACGGAATTCGAAGACGCACCTACAACTCCACACCGAAGTATTTCAGGACGGCGTAGTGTGGACCCCTAGCGGATACGTGCAAGATATCTCGTCCCTGATCACGAAAAGACGGGAGGATATACCAGTGCGAGAATCGCAGCACCGCCCATCCAATTCGATCCCTCTCCCATCACGCTCGAGATCAAGAACTATCACCTCTCCATCATCGGATAAGGTCGTTTTTCCTCTCGGGCAGCTACCAGCCCTTCCTCCTCCCCGCGTTTGCAGTCCGGTCCGTGTTATTAGCAGTGAATCAGTCCTGGGCTGGTACCATTAGCACCAAATCGGCACACTCCCCACCGTCACCCCTCGATCCCTCCCATGACTGAAGTCGCGGAGACGACGGAAAAAAAATCTAAAGTTACCTTCCCTTACGAACTCCACCCTGTTCGTTTCGTTTATTGTTGGTGTCTCGTAAATCAATGGTAAACATGTACGATACAATATCACAGCAAGAGTAAGACGATCAGTCGTGGTACGGAGGTGGTTGGTCCACGGAGTCAGGGTTATCAACCGCGGCCAGTGTGTATCCTAAGCCAGGCATGGGTACGGGGATTTGATCTTCAAGTGGGGGCGACGGTGCAAGAGGTACGGAAGTATTCCGGGATCCTCGAGCTGATTCCCGAGCCCTGCGCAATTCCCGCTCCCTCTCATCGAGCATCATCTTGCGCCTACGATCATCTAAAAATGCCAGTTTTACCTGTCAAACAGGAAAGGGAGGGGGAAGGGTCGATATGAACGATCCTTTGGAAGACGCAGAGTCAAAACGTACATTTTGAGCGGCCGCTGCAGCAACCGCTTTCTGCTCCTCCATACTCCGCTGTGCACGCTCCTCCCTCCCCGTCTCGCGGTCCATCGCTTCCTTGAGGATCGCAGCGCCGATGCGTAGGTCCTCCATCTTGTTGGTATTGAAGACGTAATACGATTGAAACTCCACCACCTTCAAGGGGCGTATGTACGTCAAGCAACCCCCTAATCGCCAGACATGGGGGAACGACCGACTCACTTTCGGGCTGAATCCGAGCTAAGGTCGGTCCCCACAACGATGGACGTGCGTCATCATTCACGACTAAACAAACGGGGGCGGCGGACTCGCGACGCGATGCCCCAAAGTAAACACTCACCGCCAGCGCATACTCGAGCGCGCCTTTGGGCTCTATCAGCCGGCGCTTGATGAGATCGTTTTCGCGCTTGAACGTCTGATACTTTGGATTCTCGGGCTCGCGCAAGATGTTTTCTGCTATCATGGACAAGGTCTGTGGGGGGTGGTTTGGTTTCGCGTGAGATTTAGCTCGAAGAGGGACTGGATCGGACCGAGGACGAGCACGCTCGCCTTGAGAGAGTCCACTGCGACCTGTTTCGAGTTGGGCCGAACGATGCCGGGGTCGATCATGCGACGCAAGTGCTGCCGTTTCTCGTGCTCTTCCATGGACTGAACACACGAATGGCTTGATTCTGCGCGTCTGGCAGCAGCTTCTGCCAGTACTTGAGCTGTTGGAAGTGACCCGCTAGTCATGGCTGTTCAGGTGAGCGCAGTGGCGAAATCAGGGGCCACAAATAGTACCACCACGCTGATACCCGGCATCGTTCCAAAATCGGTAGAAGAAAACACCAGTACTGACAATCGTATGGCTACACTAAGGAGTACAAATGAAGACGAATAGTTAAAGTCTGTCGATATTCCGCGTATCAAGGCGAGTCCGCATCTTCCGACGGCTCTCCACGATCAGAATCATCCTGTGTGTCCTGCACAAAGGACGACAGACCAGCTGCCTGGGCGGGTTTAAGGTCATAAGGGGATGCATCGTCCTCGGAGGAGCTATCACTGCCCAAGGGAGGCTCGTGTCTGTCTTGGCTAGGCTCTCTACTTCTCACAACCCTGGAAGACCTGAGCGGGGAGGCAAATGGTATCGAAAGTGCGGAAACGGATTTCCGTCCTATCTTACTGAAAAAGGTGGACTGTGCAGAGCCGCTAGCACGTTGTGGAGCAGGAGAGTGGTCTCGCGAAGGAAGTATACCTCCGTCGGGAGAGCATCGCGACTCAAGAAGATCCGAAGCCCATTTACGACGGAGAGCAGGAGAGCGGAGGGGGTCTGTATTGCTTGTGTATCCAGCGTCATCTGGCGTTGACATCCCGGACTCCACAGCGTCGTTGACAATTGGACGTCCACGCCGAAAGTACCATACTGTACCGTTATTAACAAAAGCCCTTTCCGCATCAGTATCCATCGGCAAAGGTGGCTCAATGCTTGTTGACGTTGACGTTCCCGGGTGTCGCGTTCCGGATAGAGGCTTTGGGGAATTACTGTCGTTGATGACACCGTCTGTGTCAGTGGGGGTCTGGTTAGATCGTACACGTATGGCGCGGCGGACAGTTTGCCGACCGAGCATTATCTGCTGCTCGATTCGATATCGGTTCTCTATGATGTGCAGCTTCGCAGGTGACGTTAATTGCGCACTAATCGCCTGAAAGGATGACTCACTTTTGGCCAAGTAACGATTTCGCCGACTCGGATCATCCTCTGAAGTTCAGTGGGGTCCGGATCACTCAATATGCGGAACCAGTCCTGCAATGGGTTAAATCAGATTAAATACATGATAACTTTGTAAAGGCACCAACCAAGAGTCGCGTCTTTGGCCATATGCTGCCAAAAGGATGAGATACGAAACACAACCAACGAATATGGACAGCGCATACGTTACGGTGCCATCAAAACGCTGGAGGAAGACGCTAGACCAATCCTGACCCAGTAACTGCGGAAGTAGTTCAAGGTCTCGGATGACCTACAAGCCAAGTTTGTCTCTGGGTGCAAACCACGCTCGGAATAAGGTATTTACCTTGAAATTCTTCGTGAGCTCCAATTTGAGCCATTGTTCAGCAGCAGATAACAGAAAATTTCCCCTCCAACCTGGTTCCTGCATCGATTATGGTGATCTAGTAAGGCCATTGAGGGCGTACCTTTGCCTTTCCTGTGGGCTACCGGTTTCCCAGCAGAACCGCGAGGTGCAAAGAAGAATAGATGGACATGTGGGTTGACCTGCGATACGACTGGATGGGTGACTACGTGCAAGACATCAATCACTCTACGACTATCGAAACGAAGACAAGCCACACCATTAAAATAAAGATTGAGAGCTTGAATTGGTATATCCACCCTGTACATAAACATGAGAATGGAAAGGTTGCAGTATCTCGGCGTGTCGCGAACCTTAGAGAACCATCCTTGAACTTGCTTCCCCAATTCCATGGGACAAGACGGCCATCCTTGAGTTTCTGCATCAGCACCACTGGATTCAGTATACCAGGTACTGCCGCTGAGGCCAGCAGCGCGCTCCAGATGACCGTATCCGGTGCAGTAACGTAATTTAGTAACTTTGTTGGTCTGTATGCTCAAGATCAGAAGAATTTTTGAACAACCGATGACGCAACTGACGAGTGGCGGTCAGCTGGGATGACAGATATATTAAGGACCCGCCCCGTCCTGAGATAAGCCTCACGGAAAGTCATCGAGCCCCTCGTGAAGAATGCACACTAGATGACGATGTCAATCAAGAATAAAAGGCGATAGTTCAGAGGTAACAAACCTTCCGAGCCCACGTCACACCGTCGAACCGAGCACCTGTCTTCAAGAAATGCTTAAACCAAAGTTCGAGTGGTTCTTCGCAAGCCGTTAGTTTGTGGGCTAATTCAGGAACCAAGAGGGCGTTCAATTCTTCTTCCGTTCTAGTGCACACGAGTGCGGCAACAAGACCACCCGCAGAGGTCCCCGCAATCACTCGAGGTAACAAACCAGCATCTAGGAATGCCTTCACTACTCCTATATGGTCTGCATTTCAAGCGGTTACCAACGAGTATCTCATGATTCGATTTACGCACAGTAACCGAAAGACGCGCCACCGGATAGGCACAACGCCGAGGTACCGAAATTGGCGGTTGCACTCTTGAAAAATCGCTTCTTCTCCTCATTTGATAGTTCGGTGGACTCGCGGATGAACCTGAGAGCTCTTTCTTGCTCGTCGTGATATGCTGACCACAGAGACAACTATCACTTTACCAGTAGAGCCAAGCAGTGGAATAGCAACACACATTCGATCAGATCCTTCGTCCCCAAAAAGGTCTGGAACAGAATGAGCCATGTATCGGCAATCTGGCAAGAAGACAAACGACCTCGCTGTACAGCCTTCAACAAAACGGTCAGCATGAGGTTGAATCAGTTGAAGTACACACTCATTACCTCGGTGATTCCACGCCAGCAAAGTTACTCCGAATACATGTTTCAAGTACTCCGAGTACACCACGAACGTCGTTCCTCTCCCTTAGAATCTTGAGTGAACGATTAACCTGGTCGTGGATTAAAGGAGATTTCTCGAAGAGAGCTGACAACATTCGTACCTTTCTGACCAATTTCCAGTCATAGAACGGATCCTCGTCAATCCGTTTCCACTCATGAAAGTCCAGGTACCTGTCCAGGGTAAGGGCCGATTCTTTCCACTCCTGCGGTACACGGTCAGGATGGTATCGAGAGTCAAGGTGTAAATTGAGTGTACTTACTTCGTATGTTCGCGAAGCGCGGAGACGTCGACGAAGTACGCCTTTCCGACCCCTCCCTGATGAAGCGTGAGGTAGAACTGCGGCGATTTATAGTTTGACTCACAAGCAGACAACCATTCTTTGGTGTTGACGACCTGTCGGATGAATATATAAAGACTGAACTGCGCGGCGATGATGACGAAAATGAACAACTGAGACAGACCGAGAAACACGTGAATATGATATCATGGGTGAAATTTGACATCTGTGCGTACCAAAAGCGGCCACCTTACAAGAAGGAACAACCACTCTTGCCTGTGCTCGAGAGATCTTTCTCCCCTCCTCCTCCTTGCCCGAGATGAGTGGGGGAATTGGTAGACAGGGATAGAACGAATACCTCTTCACTTTGAGATTGATAGGAGCGAAATCCGAGAGCGCAGAAACCTTTCTTATTCGCGGGCTTTGGGGGACCGGAGTACCCGGATTCGAGGCAGCACCAAAGTGATCGTGTTCGTCTGATTGCAGTGCGGCCCTGAATGCATCGATGTGGCTAATAAACTCAGCGGAGGTATAAGCGAAAACCGCACACAAAGCTCAAGCACTCACGCGTCGTCGACGTAGTCGAAAGCGAAGAGATCCGTTTCACTTGAGGGTTTCATGTGTAACGAGGGAGAGGCAAGGAATCGTGTATTACATAATCTCATCCGAAGCTGAAGTTACCGCTCCATCATGTTCCCGCTACGGTAGTCTCCCCACGCCAGACCCAATAGGGATCAGAAGATAGTTGTCTGATCATACACACCGCAATAGTGGAGGGGCCATCCAGTATCGTTGTGTCATCCGGATGATCCCAGCCTTCGTTCCCACCGGCTCAAGCATAGAAACGAGATGGATGGCTACGAAGGTGCGTAATTTTTTGCAGAAAATCACTTCGAATATTTGAGCACGTCAAATACAGTGTGCCTAATGCTCAGGAGCACCAAAGGCTTGCTTTGTCCACGTGCGAAAAAGCTCTAAAGGGAAAGTCCACAGTGATGTCTTTTGTGACGCTTGGACTCGGAACCGTCTGTGCCAACTCCGCAACATACATGCCTCCCGCTTTGATCATGAGTTCATATCGAGCTGGACAAAGACGAAGTGTCCACACCGCTCAACAATCGGGGACACGAGAGATATAAACATGGCAGGTTGGGCGATCTCAGCATACCCTCACTTCCAGTACGCCAGGACCATCCATAAATCATGAGAGATGTATGTTTCCTCCCGCCTCGCCGGACTAGAGACTGACCGATTTGTTCCAGACACATTCCTGCACATTTCCCGGCTGTGGCAAGGTCTTCTCGAAAGCCTTTGAGCTGAAAAAACACAAGGCCACTCACGAAGACCCAGGGAGGTACGCGTGGGGTATCTTGGTGACATGACCATTGCCGGGCCTGACAATTATCCATAGTGTGTTCTATTGCCCGGAATGTAACTTTATCACTCTTCAAAAGAAGAACCTCGCGATCCATTTCGCAGGACAGTGAGTTTATCCTTTCACAACATCTTCACCCAACACCGAGATGTTAACGTCGTTCCCCTCCAGCACCGGAGAGAAGATTCACCAGTGCCCTCACAAGATCAACTTTGTTGATACTTCCGGGTCGCCGGCTCGTGAAAAACGATGCGAGTACAGAACGAACGACCCTGCAGCCCTGACAAAGCACCGGAAGAAAGCCCACGGGTATATACCACCAGCAAACCGAAGCCGACCCACAAAGGATGTGCGTGCTGCTCCTTACAAGCCTCGGCAAAAGAAGGGTGGAAAAGTTTCTCGACCCCCTCCACCTTCTCAGCATCCTCTCCCTGTTTCATGTCCCAAACCGTCTCGCGTACCCGAAAAGGACATCAGTTCCAGTAGTGACGCTGGCTCTGCGTCCACTTCCACCGTGTCGCCAGAAGATTCTTCCTCCTTTCTTTGGCAAGGAAGTATGAATGTGTATGGACAGTCGACGGACCCATTTTCCTCCGACGTGTTCGGATGCGACTTGTCCGTTCTCAACAACGCAACATTGGCTGCCCCCGAAGAAGAAATGCAAATAGATGCCCTTTATGACCCTTCGTTGCAGTCCCAATGGATGGCAAAGTACGAGATGAGCTACAGCATGTTCGACATGACTGGATCGAACTCTCTCCCGGAACCTCTTCCTGCGGTTCCCCCTTCAGATCCGGTTAGTCTCGACGTACAGACAGGCCGAGAGGGATGTCTATGCCCCGAATGGATGATCGAGGCCGGGATCGAGGACTGGGATCAGTCTGTGCTGGATACTCACAGGCAGTCCTACGCGTTTGATGCTTGACTTGTCATGCATCGATTCTTTTTTTTTCTCCCTTTGCGTCCTCGTCATTTGTATACCCGTTATTCCCTTCATCTCGTTTTCACTGGTTCGCTGCATGTTCTCATCAAGCATCACCACCCCTTGTATCGATATCATTATCCCCATCCTGGACCTCTTTCGAGTTGCACCATATCCATATCGAATGTACTCTAGATAATATAACCACGGGACGACGTGCCGTCCGATTCCGAATCGACGTACTAGCTGCCCATTCATCCACCGAGTCGGACTGCCACCCTTGCGAGCAAGCTGGGCGACCCTCACTATGCCGCCCTTTCATGTTCAACCGTTCAGTAATTCCTGTGCATTCGCTCTACGGTGATCGTAATTCTACCCGTCTCGATATCTCCACCTACGTATCGATAATGGTTTGCGCTGTTGTGATCCAGGTAGGAAATCTAGTAATGTAGTGGCGTATCTAATCGTAGGCTACTATAGGCGATGTAGGACTTTCTGCGTACTGAAACCGATATTTAACGGACACCAATGAAACTTGGCGGGCGGGCGTGATGCAAGGCTCGAGACACGACGGGTCAATCGATCAGAGGTACTCGTCTGGGTGGGCAATGGATCAAAAGTGAAACGAACGAGGCTCTCAACGACCGACGCGGAGAAGATGGCGCGCACACCATGTGCCTCCGTAGCGGGTTTTGCCACAGATGTGGGCCCGTCATAGGTTACTCGGGACCGTCTCTGATTCAAGACGCTTTATTGAGCCACTTTTTGACGTTGGTCTGGCCCATCGCGTTCACCGCTTGCTTTACGGCTCCCCTCTCGACCAAACATCGGTACCGCACGAACTCGGGAGCAACGTTGGGCGACGGTGCGACGATGCTCATGAACATGTGCGCACCCACAAGTTCTTCGAAGCTCTAAAGCAAAATAAAATAAGAGAGATCTCGCATGAGAAACGAATGCAGCCGCGCGTGGGACGTACCCTCATGAGAACTTCTCGAGTGCATCTTGCCATTCCGATACTCCCCCCTTCGATTTGGATGGGTGCCACCGAAGAGGCACGAAATTCCTCCCGGAATGCGTCATAGAGCATCTCGAACGTGATCATATCGTGACCAGCTGAATGCGCGTGCATCGCAGCGACCAAAAGGCAGATCGAGGGATAGGGTAGTGCTTCATTCGGTACCCACATTCAGTGCCATGGTTCCGACGGGAGGCGGCGAAACCTCACCTTGCAAATTGGAGAACTTTTGGCGAAGTCTCTGGGATGAAACTGCTGCAGAGAGATGAGATGCCGTTGGAAATGGAGACGTAGGTCGTAGGTTGACGACAACAGCGGTCTATATCGCTGTCACTCTCCGTCAAGCATACAAAGATGATTGCTCACCAGCATTTGCTTGAGCATTCTGACATCCCGAGTCAGTGCAAACGTATCCTTTATTGTGTCCACGACCCTCCGATCTTCAAGAAAAGTGTGCACTGCAAATTTCCAAAGGGTATCCCATTCGCTGGAATCGTCTACAGGCGTGCTAAGCAGTCGTCGCGAGAGATGTATCCAGAAAAGTAGATCGGACGGAGGTGCGGTTCGTATCATGCGGCCGGAAAATCGACTCTTTACACGCTTTTCTAGCAGGTTGATCGTGTCGATACGGGTGGTGATACCAACGACTGCCAGCCCATTGTTGCCCACTCCTACTTTGCAGCTTTGAACGGTATCCAAGAGGCAGTAGAGTAGGGACTGCCTGGCATGCTGTGCGAAGAGATCAAAGCCATCTAGGATAACGACTGTAGGACGGGAGAGGGTGGGCAGCACAGATACCAAGGCGGGGAGGTGGGATGGTGGCGGGATGGATATCGTGGGACCTGGAACAATAAACGGATTGGACTCTTCTTCCGTGTTATCGACATCCTCTTCCATCTCGCCTAAGAACGACTTGCCGGTTTGCTGGGACAGCTGTCGCGCAATTTCGCGCAGAGCTAACCGGTCATTATGCTGTGTGTGGCCAGATAGCCGAAGAACTATCGGTTCCTGTGGCAGGTCCCCAATTACTCGTTCAATAAGCTGTTTGGCAGTTGCTCAAGGACGTAATTCATTCATAATAAGAAAGACGTACAGAGGTTTTCCCACTTCCGCGCGGTCCGAGTAAAAGACAGCTATTACCTTCTCCGCGGGTCGTTGTACCATGGAGCAAATTATGCAATTGAGTATAGGCGGTGCTATTAGTGGATAGGTGGACGTGATCGTCAATGTCATCCGATGACTGGAGTGCACTCAGGATAGCACGTTTTTGTAGTCGAAGACAAGGTACCAGGTGAGCGGGCAAGACACCAGGGAGTTTGACGGGAGAGGGTAAACGTGAGAGACTACCGCCTTTGTTGGGGGAAAGTGGACGACTACCACGCTTGCTCGGTGTAACAGGTACGTCGTTGTACTGGTACTGCAGCTTTGGTGGAGAGGCACGTGGCGTAAGCGGAGGACGGGCTCGCGAAGGAGTTGATGGAAATGGGAGAGTTTTCGCTGGGACAAACGGTGAAGCTGGTGCAGGGCGTAGTTGCCTTGACGGAGTAGAAGGCGCCTTGTGGACGGAGGCGAACTGGAGCTTCGAACTTGGGGATGCACAAGCGGCGCTGCTCCTGATTGCGAGAGCTCTGGGGGTGGTGATTTCTACGCAGTCCATCACGACCCGCGCTGGGCCGGGTCGGGGCCCAGGAGTAGACGGAGGAACAAGGGGTCTGGTCGGGGACAGGTTGAGTTCATCGTCATCGGCGATGGTCTGCTGTCTTCTGCGTGTTGCGCGCCTTGGAGTGGCGTTGTCGTCTGGGGCCTTGCGTTTGGGAGGCATCGTGGACGCGTCGAATACCCACGCTCTTGTCGACCACGATATGGGCTTCACAGGGTGCGAGCAGGAAACAACCACCACGGCGCACTAGTGCTCACTCTTGTACAGGTTGGCGAGATGGATAAACCCACCGACGTCGGGGTTGGAGCTCATCGCAGAAAACATCATGCGAAACCACCACGTTCGTAGCTCTTCGCTGCAATCGACACCCCCTGCCAACCCTCGTGTTGACTCCTGTCCCAGGGTCAAAGCAGAGGACGCTGGATTCTCGGCGTTCGCTCATACAGGTCTACCATCGGCTCTATCCCGGGCCTTACCGTTCATGCTGAGCGGTCCATGTGTACGCTGACGATGAACGACCATGTGTTTGTGCTCTTGGAGGACCCTGCTGCGCCATCTCGTGCAGACGTTTTGGCAACGGTTCAGAATACCGCCAGCCAAGGCACTGATGCCCGCACGTCTCTCCAAGTGACGCATCCGCCACATTATCGCACTACTTTCCTTACTCTCCGGCCTCCAGGCGCATTGGAGCAACTACTCAGTCAACTCAAAGCACGGTGGATACCTGTCAGACAGAGCAGTACCACCTCGTCGCAGCGTGTGCAGACGTCAGCTCAGCAGTTGAGTGTTGAAGGATACGTCTTCGCGATTGGTAACGACTGGCTCGTTCGCGTGGGGAACGTCGTCCTTGCAGGTGGTGCGGTGAAGGGTATGTTGTTGGAAGTCGGTGGGACGTTGTCTAGGCCAAATGCTGTCTACTCACGCTGACATGCAGGCCGAATATCTCCCACTCCCGGTCCTTCATTCGCAGACCGCCGACGGTACATCTGAACTGCTGTCCAATCTCCTATTGTCAGTGCTTCCAAACATACGGGATGCAAAGACGGTTGCTGTAGCGGTCAGCGATTCCCAGTGGGAAGAAGTGCTATGGGACCGCGAAGAGGAGGAGAGGTTGAGCAGAGAGCAGGACGTTGGAGAGGATGAAGAGGTCTTTGTGGCAGGGGAAGAAGGCCTCCCGGGGAAACAGAGGGGCGACTGGATTGATGTAGACCGAGACCGCAGATCCGCGTTCCTGATCATTGGTGCACTGCGATCAGAGGGTATCCTGTAGCGGTGTGACTCGTAGATCGTTTGTTGCCGAGACCGTGTGGCTAGTGATGATGTCCTGTTGATCCATTTCCGAGTCAGACCTATGATACGACCATGTCATGGCGGCGTCCCCACACCCGCCCTCTCTCTACTGCCCTCCACTTTTACCAGAACCGCCAACTGGACATTTATGCCGCAAAGGAAGCACACCGACTCACCCTTCGACAGCTCGTATGTGACTCCTCTTGCTAGTAGGCTGTTCCCACTCATACAAGGCATGCCAGGTCTTCTTCGGGCGGCAAATGGACAAGGACCGACTGATCAAGGCACGCCTCATGTTCGTTGCTGGTATCCTCATAACAATAGACGGTCCCCTAGAGCGCCAATTATGTCCGCACTGAACTACCGGTTCGAATCGCCCACCGCTTAAGAGACCTCCAAACTCTACCGTATGTGGTAGTCAATGAGGAGGGAGTAGCCAGGGTATACGAAGTGAGCACTGTTCCGTGTGTTTCTCGCTGCGTCTAGTTCACCACCCCCTTTCCAGCTCTATTGCTCTGCGTTCGAAAGGTTCTGGACATCCTTTGCTACACCTCAAGGCACTAATTCGCATACAGATTCAGACGTTTCCCTCAAATTACTAACTTGTCTGAGAACGAGACCTTTTGTGAATTCCTGAAAAACATCCTAGATGAGCAGTGCGTTTGGGTATCCCCAGACCTATCACCTAGTCTGAGCCAACTCCTAGTGCCACTGTAATACCAAGCCTCACCCTTGGATTGTCTCTCGCATCGCCTCACCTTCCTCCCGACTCTCTCGATTCGTTTATGCACCGGATGTTGGTTTCGCGCATATCAAGGCGTGTCCTTGCCGAGCATCACGTTGCGTTGACAAAATCGCTGGGAGAGAACTCGCTGGAGGCACAGGATCCCCATGTCGGTATCATCTATACTGCGCTGAACCTCAAGACTAGCATCGACAAATGCGTGAAACTCTTGCAAAGCCGACCATACAGCGTCGAGGACGACATGGAAGAGAGTATGCCAAACAGAAGATGGCCAGAAGTCACCGTCGATGGACATTTGGACACAAAGTTCCCGTATATACGTGAACATCTAGAGTGAGCGCCACTTGATATCGATACATTTGTGCAGTGGCTAAGTCCTAGAAAGATACATCCTGTTTGAACTATTGAAAAACGTGAGTTTTCGATGGGTTCATAACAGTTGTCTCAAGCGTCTTCTTGGCAGGCAATGCGAGCCACTGGGCTTCGGCATCGCGATGCGACCGCATTGCCACCCATCCGTGCTACGATCGTGGCCGGGGAAAACGATGTCGGTGTCCGCATATCGGATCAAGGTCGGCGTAATTGATTTCTCGGGGAAACGATTTGCCCTAAAATTTGCAGGAGGTGGACTATCTTGTGCATCGATCCAATCGCCTTCCGATCTGTTCTCGTTTTCTCACGTCCGGAATGCGACAAGGATGGATGTCGACCGCCTTGGTGCCCTGCGGACGGCGAGTTCAAGAGGTGTGAAAGCGACTGTCGCCGAACAGGTCGGAGACGAGACAGCGCGTTCCCAAGAGGGCAGGGACCCCGAGAGCAAGGCTGGGATTGCACCACATCAACGAATAGGGTTAGGGTTACCCATGAGCAACATATTTGCAACGTGGGTGTGATCTGTGACCCTCCAATCAAGGGCTGACATCGTGGTCCAGGTATTTCGGAGGATCCCTAGAGCTGGTGTCATTGGATGGATGGGGTGAGTGGGTTTGATGAAGCCTACATGCCAGCGATTGACGCATGTCCCTAGGGACTGATGTATTTCTGCGGCTACCGAAGTTGGTAAGCGGTTTTGGCAAAAGTGTGAATCCGAACTAAGGGTTGCGCAGGGGACGAATCTGGAAGGGATCGAAGTTTAGGCGGCATGTGGACATTGCACGATCTACAGCTTTGTCGGCGATTCGCGAATGCCTGGTCTCTGAATAGTAGTATTTACCGGAAATGAGGTGGGCGGGCAGTAGGTATGACTCGCACGTTGAGAGGCCGGTGTACATATGTGAGGGACCCCGATCATATGAACGTGATCCTCGCACCTGTATTACGTTGCTGTCACCTACTGGGCTTGTACCTGATAATAAAGCATGCACGAATGGGCGCTCTTTCGCCTCCCACAGCTTGCCTCTCTCGCAGTCTTTCTCTTGTTAATACCTCCTTGATGCCCTCTCGCCGATAAATCCTTCCAGTCATGAACCACTCTGAACGCTACGTTGCGCCTCCTCCACCCTACGAACCCCCCCTTCAGCACGACCACAAGGTCGCCAACGAGCAGGTGCTCGAGCTCTCGAAAGGTGGCCCGTTCCCAGAGGATGGAAAAGATTCGAAGCACCCCAGGTCCCGACACCCCCCAGCACCCCAAAACACCCAGTCAAATCCGTCAGCGGGAACTCTCGAGCTCAGCGGCCACTCCCACCCAGGCCTGCAGATACACGCTCATTAGGCCCAAGAAGCAAATCCGGGTCCGCTGCAGATATCAAATCGCGTGCGGCGCAAAACGATTATTCAACAAAGCCACACGCTCCAGTGCTTCCTTCCTTCTCTGTGGCAAGACCCTCCAGTATGTTCCATCCAGACGCATCGGCCCACCCCTCTCCCCTCCACCACCCATCCCAGTCCCCGTCGTATGATACATCCCGTCAAACCTATGACGATCGACGGCCGGTTTCATCATATTCTTTAATGGAGCCTTATGCAGAGTCGTCGTTTAGACGGCCCCCACCCATATCCTCACAATCGCCGCTGTATTTGCTGCCACAGAATGACAACTTTGGGACGCGCTTGGTGTTCGATCCTTCTGTAGCATACTCTGACTCGCAAACAAACGCCCGGATAGCGCAGCGAGGAGTGTCTGCTTCCTCCTTTTATAGGTAAGTTGCTTTTGGTGACGAGAGACGCCTTCTTTTCCTGACGGCCGTCTCTAGTTCTTCTGTATCATCACATCTACATCCCGATTCTGCCATGGTCTCCGGACCGCGCCAACGATTTGTGTAAGCATGTTCCCTTGACCCCTGTCGACGAAGAGGGCCTGATAACAAATACGCTAGTCCTCTGCGATCCGCGCTAAGGAGTACCGACCGTCTCGATAATACCGATGTGCGGTCTGTACGAACCAACCCTTACGTCTCCACGTGTCCTTCGACCCCAACTTCTTTGTGTACCCAGAGGACGAGCAGGTGGAGCGAGTATGAGCAACGATGGGCTAATTCCGAGGCTGACTTTACGAGGGACATATACCCTGATTGACGGGCTCGATCTCTCTTTTCTTTTCGGCGATGTAGCGTTTCGTCTCTGTATGCCTGGATGTATTGCTGTAGTCGTTCGCTTTTGATTCCGTAATACCATATGATGCAACCCAGTAATCATTTGGATCCGACTCTTTACTAAGTACTAAGCTCTAACGCCGATGCGGCTGTGTAGGGAGCACAAGGTCAGGACAGCCCAGCTCAGCATCGTCATCAAAACACAATTAGCTTATTTACATAGCCACGTCGATCCTCGGAGTTACAGGCATGTCTAGCCCAGCAGCTCTCCGTGTAGCTCTACGTCCACGACCATGTCGTCAGCTCCTTCCTTTCAAGCCGCTGCACCCGCTCCGACGCCAACAATCACAACGCCCAATCCACACCACCCGTCCTCTACACGCCCCAGACCGCCCGACGACCCTCACGAACATGCTCGCCTCAGACGTGCCTCCCCCCGTTCAAGTCTCCTCTGTCGGGCCGGCGGGTGTCAAGCTCGCAGATGGCCTCGTATTGACAGGTCCTGTGGTGTTCCTAGAGGGAAAGCTACTGTTGTGGGACGTCCCTGGCGTAGGGAAGGGAAGCGGGGGAACGGGTTCGTGGGACGGGTGGACGAGGGCGCATTGGGAGGTGTTTGACGTCGTCGTTCCGAAACCCGGTAAGTTGTGGACTGGTTCCGCGTTTGGTCCAGTCATTGAATGACGTCCCACCTTCGAATCGCAGAGATTCTGATCTTTGGGACCGGCGCGAGGATGGAGCTCGTACCGGGTAGTGTTCGAGGGTATATGAAGGAGCTGGGGATACAGATGGATGTCATGGATACGGTGGGTGCTCGTTCGAATTGCTTTGACTTTGCCCGTTCTGAATGTCATTTTTAGAAAAACGCGTGTTCGACGTATAATCTATTGGCGGAGGAGGGTCGACGCGTTGCTGCTGCACTACTCCCCATCGATCCCAAGAAATGGACTAGAACACGAGGATGATGTACCACCTTTGAGGCCATTCCGATGCCTTGCCAATTACGCAAAAATGTACAGTATCATATATCTCACTGCTTGAGTAATACACAGCTCCCCCCGGCCTTATTCTGGTGGTGCTTTTCGTTTTCCTTTGCCGACTGGCAATGGTGATTCTGGTATCGGTGGGGCTCGACGAGGCTCTTCCTCTTCCTCATCTAGAAGGGTGGGTTGGGAAACCTGGACAGGGAGTAGATTACCTGGAATTGGTGAGCAAAAAGCGATTGGGGAAGAGAGAGAACTTGAAAGAGAACATACCATCCTCGTCTCGAAATTGGACATAGAGCATTTCCCAATTGCTGAGCAGTCCTTTGATCGGCGTCGACGGATTCAAGGCCTCGTATGACACGGGTGCAGGTGCAGACAAGGTCGCGTTCAATCTCCCCCTGTCTTTCACTACTCGGCACAACTCAAAGTCCTCCGTCGACCCTACACGAGGCAACTCGGTGTCTCCTTCCTCTTCGTCCATCTCGACATCTTCACCAGGCGCGGTCGGGATGTGCGGTACACCCGACGGGGACGAGAGCACGCTAGACGTGAGCGCTGATAACGCCTCCTCTTTCAATTTCGCGACCGTCGAGGACTGATGGGTTGAGAGAAAGACGGTAAGTTTGTGGGTTTTGAGGAGAAGGTGGTACGCTTTTGGAGGCGCGCGTGGCGGCTTTGTGATGGATGTTCAGGGCGTGTAGATCGGGGCGTTGTATAATACTCACCATGTCGTTCTCCAAGTACGCGTAGGGGTGTCGCAGACGTTTTTGTAGGATGGGAACGACCTTCCATTCTCGTCTCCCGATCTCCTCCAAACGCAATGTGTCGACAACTCGTTCACGCCAGCTACGATGGGTATTTTCCATAACCCCGCCTCTTCTTCGACCCCCTACAAAGATGACACGCCGCTCCCAGACTCAGTCCCAAAGGTAGAGGAGCTGGGTGCTACCAGCGCACCGCTCAAGAGTGCTGCATTTTTCATTGGGGCGTATTGCAAGGAGTACAATGGTGCGTCTCTGACTGTGGCTTGTTCCCTGGAACGTGCTGATTGGATGGGGATCTTTCTGTCGCGGTTGACTTGCTGGGTGTCCGTGTCTTCGGAAATGGGTAAACCCGCGGTGTGATCGGTGCTCGGTGTCTCGGTACGCGGCTCAGAGGACTTTATGCTTTGCAAGAACGAGGCGGGTGGTGATCCTGGACGGTGTTTGAAGGAAGGCCGACGAGTAACACGGTGCGCTACCGACCTGTAAGTCGTTTCGTTTTGCGGAACCCGCCATTGCTGCTTGGATACGCTCGTGTGCGTTGACTGATATGTGCGTGTGCAGGATCAACAAGATGCGTGAAAACTGCTTGGAGCAGTTTGAGGCGCATTGGAATTGTCTGGAGCTCAACAATCAGGCGTGTACCCTTTCCTTCTTTTTGAGCTAGCCCGTTTGACCTAACGGTGCTACGCAGGAGTATTACGCATGCCGCAAACCGGAGCGTACGCTGAACAAGTGCATGTTTGAGAAACTCGTACGTCCTTTTGGGACGACGCTGATCTCACGTTTCGCTGAACGTATCTTGGTTCCAGGGCCTCACGAAAACGATTCCTGGATCCCCTGTTGGCCAAAAACCGATACACGAGGTGGAGAACCCTATATATACCACTCTCCAGCGGTGAATGCACTGTCGGGTTTCTACCTGGCATTCCCATGTCGTGCTATGTAGAGTAGAATTCATCACAGACGGAAATGGGGGATTGAATGTGCATGCAGAGCGGAACGTTGGATCGTTTTTCGCGTCGATGTTAGTCCGGGGTAATTCTCCATCTGAATTTCGTACGTAGTAGCTTGAACGCGGTCTCATCATGTCATGGAGTCTAGGGACGAGAAATTAGAATGTTGTCTTGGTCTCGTCATGGTGTGCACACACGCCTATCCCTTTCTTCAACACCACTCCTTCCTAGATCGCGTGTAACACCACTCTGTCGTCCTCGCCATCATGCTCGTACATACGCAGCGATTCCGCCGACCTCCCTCAAGCCGACCCATTCCATCTACGTTTCAAGCTCTACGAATCCATACTTTAACCTCACATTCGAAGACTGGTCTGTACCATCCTTCCCCATCTCCGTGTGGGAAAGTTGACCTCGTCCAGGCTGTTCCGCTTTCATCCACCCAAAGCCCCGCTCTTGTTTCTCTACAGAGACGCGCCTTGTGTCGTCATTGGACGGAACCAGAATCCTTGGAAGGAAGTCAACCTCACCGCGTCAGAGGCACGAGGTATTCCTTGGATCAGGCGACGAAGCGGTGGAGGGACCGTGTACCATGTACGTCGACGGGTGACCCGCACACGCATCTTCATTCGGACATCAACTCGAACAGGACCTCGGGAATACCAACTACTCGATCCACGTCCCACGTACGGCGTTTGACCGCACGGCGACCGCAAACGTCGTCGTGCGCGCTGTACGTGCGCTCGGTGTGGACGCGTACGTGAACGAACGAAACGACATTTGTGTCGCCAGGGAAAAGATGAGTGAAAGCCCGACGAGGGCGTTTGTGCGCGTGTCACCCCATGCTGATCGTTGCGCGTGTATATCCACGTCTCAGGCTCGGCGTACAAGATCGTGAACAACCGTGCGTATCATCATGGGACGATGCTCATTTCGACGCGGTTGGATACCCTGGGCGATTTGTTGCGCACCGACAAAGTAGGTTGGTTTGCGTCCCGAGGGAACGGGGCGCGTCGCGAATCACTCCGTGTGTCGGTCTTTGACTATGTATTGTTTTACAGGAAACGATGCATACGAAAGGCGTTGCCTCTGTGCGTTCTCCGGTTCGGAATCTCGTACAGTCTAGTGCGTCAGCGACGCACGAGACGTTCGTCGACGCTGTCATACAGTCGTTCAGGGAGGAGTATACCATTAAAAAAGAAGTAAGCCAGTCCTCGGACAGCTACTGCGGCGTGTCAACAGTGCGTTTCTATAGCCATATTTCGTTCACGAGTCGTCGCCGTACCTCGAGGACGAGTACTTTAAAGCCGGCATGTCCGAGTTACAGGCGAGTCTAACCGTGCGTCCGCGGGAACTGCCAGCTGATTCATTCGTTCAGAGCTGGGATTGGGCCTATGGCCAAACGCCCGAGTTTGAATATGTCATCAGCAACACGTTTCAGTGGGGACAAGTGGTGAGTGCTCATGTCATCGTCCATGTCTACCCGACTTTTTTATGTGCATTCATCTCATACCATGTGTTTATTAGGCGTGCACGATTCACTCGAGACACGGTGTGATACTCTCATGTTCATTTTTGGTCTCCCCCGATGCGCGTGCAGGGCTGGATGGGCTGAGTCGGCGTTTGATTGGAAAACGGTACGCGTTCGTGGAGGACAGCGAGATGGTTGGGGGTGAGAATGACGATGAGATGGGAGAGGTTTGGAGCTGGCTCAAGCGAGAGATGTGCGTTTAATCGAAACCCGTATCCAGTGATGGGGTAACTCTGTCGGTCAGTGTATGCCGGTAGGGGAAGGTAGGCTACAGTCAGCAAAGTGGCCGGGACTCTGCCATACATTTCTTCAATTTTCTTGGGGGGCATTCTTTGAGGGTCAGGTGACAACCTGAACGGCCTGGGCCTTTGACTTCGAACTCCGCCAGTATCCCTTGCTTGAGCACCGTAACCCCGTAACCCAGTTCCACTGCGAGTCTATCTCCGAGTCATCCAGTCGAGTCCTATCTTGCTATCTCACGCGCTTTATCCCTGTACTTATTGCTCGTAGCCTTTCTAGAGAACGACCAGCACCTGCCGGGTTCAGAATCGTAACCAATACCTCCAGTCACCGTTCAGCATGCCTTCTGATCGCTGTCCCGGATAAGATGGCATCGTTTTATATCAAGAACATTTTGATGAACGCATCTACAACGACCTGCCTCTCCTGAACGACATCCTCATTGATCTAGAGGGTGCAAGGAAACGAAGGAGATGTATACCGCTCAGGGAGATCGAGTACTGAAGAAGGACTGCAAGGTCAATTGCTTGATATGTTATGTGCTTAGAGTTCAACGGACACCTGATCGAGTCCTTAGGCCTTGGGCGACAATCAAGCGGCCCCCTGAGGGCCCGAATTCGAAATTGCTTACCATCCTAGGACCTAATGACAAGGAAAATAGATTCATACTCAATGCCATCAGCAGAGTGACTGGCATCTCTGCTGATGGCATCGAAGTGAATACTATTAGTCACTGGCAGTGGGTATGTGCATATGCCAAAAACTCGAGGATATTGCGCACTCGCTTCTGGGGATATTTGATGTCACCATGCCGGTGAAGGACAGACAGCGTTTCGCAGACTACCGGAAGCCATTGCACAGCGCTATGGAGACACGGCGTTCTTCGCATGGAACGGATCCTCCTCACCTCCTTGCCCTCCCCAGCTTGCTATATAGCATCAGTTACCTCGGGCGGTGATATAACTTTCACTGTCCGCAATCATGGTGCCCAGGTCAAGTTGCTGGTAATACGAGTTCACTTCATGCCTGGTA
>Ga0307508_10000210_pt1 | contig 71022 bp, 82 predicted proteins | sample 9_EM_MG_FD_203089 | JGI IMG/M metagenome (GOLD analysis project Ga0307508, IMG submission 203089) | Populus trichocarpa ectomycorrhiza microbial communities from riparian zone in the Pacific Northwest, United States - 9_EM | ecosystem: Host-associated > Plants > Roots > Unclassified | place... | reverse complement strand
GCCCCCCCCCCCCCCGCTTGGAGTAACATACATATGGGCGGCGGCGGTAACGTGTTTCGCGCGCGCACGCGGGTGAATGGGTTTTCGTGGGGGATGTCTCTAATTTTTTTTTCTCTCTTTTCTTTTTTTTGCATGACAGGTGGACGGAAAGTATACATATAACTTGGGGCGTTAGAGTGCTGCTTTTCTCTGGATATGTAGATAAATAAATTTGTTCCACTATGATCGCGTTCACATCAGTGCGACTATCATTCGTGGAGCCTTGTATTAATCCCCGCTGTTCGTTTTACCTTGCAGGAATAAGAGAGAGGGGGGGAAAAAAAGGGATGAAATTCCAACCGAAGAGAAACGGAAACAGAAACCAGACAAAAACCAGACAGGACAGGACAAAGACCAAGACATGCGCTCTTCCTTTCACATCACTCTCTACGCATACAGGGGAGGTAATGGGAAAAAAAATCATCCAGGTGTTACCCACTCTCCTTTTTCTTTCTTTCCAATCACCACGTGAAGGCAGAATTGTTTCCTTCCAATGCATAGTCTACCGTGATTCTCATGACTGGAGCAACCGACCCGCAAAAAAACGGACACGCACTCGATTTCAGCCGGGAACAGCTCCATCCCCCACAAAACCGACCGACCAACCAACAAAGATTTATCATCAACGTTGCCGTAAGATTTCTACCGACAAACGAATGAGACCAGACAAAGGTGCCATGCATTAGCGGCCTTCAGGCGGGGGGGTAGGCAGGGCAGGGTAGGGGGGGCAAGGCAATTCGAGAGGAGGAGGAGGCTAGGGGGAAGGGAAAAGGGAAGGGAAAAGGGAAGGAGAAGGGAGATGGAGTAATTTGGTTCCGCGCGTACCTGTTAAGAACTCCTCAAAGCTGAGGGTGATGTAGCCGTCCCTATCGTCGTCGTACTTCTTGAAGACCTCGGTCATACGTTTCAACGAGATACAACTCTGAACGAACAGATCGAACGAGATCGCGTTTTGTCCTACCATCCGGCGCGCATCCAAAGTAGTCAGCATGTCTAAGTCCCCCAGGAAGCTTGTTCCGTCCCCCTCCGTAACAGAATAAGCCGTTCCCACCTTGCTGGGTTGGCTGCGGCGAGGAGTCCTGACCTCTTCGGTCGTACGACCTGAAAAGCAGCTGCACGAATTGCGGAGACAGCCGGTATCCAAATGCTGCCGTGGCGTCAGAAAATGCCGGCCGAGGAGGAAGGAGAAAAGGTCAGGCATCTACCCGAAAGCGCGTTCGCAAACTCCTGGTACGAGATGTTGCCGCTCTTGTCGGTATCGAAGCGGTCAAAGAGCTGGCGCCAGGCGGCAAGGAAGCCCCACAGTCCACTGGAGACGCCCAAATTAGCCCAATGCCGAGTGCGTCATAGGCCATGACTCGAAGTAGGGGCCACCAACCAGAACTCATCGAATCCTATGGTGCCCGAGCGATCGGTGTCGAACATCCTTCTCCGAGGTTAGGAGCCACTCTTACAGAGTGGACACAGGCGTATACCTGATCATCATGCGGACCGTATGCGGATCGAACGAGGTCCAATCACCGTTCACCAACGCGGCGCGTAGCTCCTTCTCGCTCAGCTGTCCACTTCCTGCAGCAAACCGTCAAACCCGTCGCACCCGCACAAGGGGGCTGTGTGCTACTGACCATCCTTATCGACCGCCTTGAACAGCGGAAATAGTGCCAGGTCAGGGCCACTAGGAGGCGCAGGTGTAGGAGGCGGCCGGGAAACCGGCGGTGATCGCTGACCGTATCCCTGCGGCGGAGGTGGGCTGGCGAACGCGTTAGACGGCGGCGGGTTGGAGAACTGATTATGCGGGGGAGCCTGTCCGTAGGCAGGGCTGGGACCACGGACGGGCCCACCACCGTACTGGTGCTGCTGCTGTTGGTGGCGGTATCCATGTGGCTGCTGTTGCTGCTGCCCGTAGCCTCCCTGCTGGTAGTTCTGCGGTTGCTGTCCCTGCTGCTGCTGCTGATGTTGTGGGTGACTGGCTGGACGCTCTTGGAAGTCTGCCATCATTTGCGCTGCCTTTGGGGGAGAGGGGTGTCTCAGCAATGGGCCCGAACACGAAGCGTGCGGCTGGTGCGCGTGGTGCTATAACCAACCTGGTCAGGCTCCGCATGGCTGGAGAGGGGAGAGATGTCAGCGTCCGTATCCCGTCCGCATCCCTTGAGCTTCGTCACGGGCAGGAGCAGCAACTTACGCAGGCAGAGCGTCCGGGTTCGAGTTGTAGTATGCCATCGAACGAAAGCTATAGACGGGACGGGTTGCGGGGGTAGTAAAACTATTCAACGGTTCCTGCTTACAACCTTTTCTCGTTAGCTTTTTTTTCCCCCCCGTTGCGTCCAAGAAGATGCGACAGAAATGGGGTTTTGGTTTGGGTTGGGCGTTGAACTGACTTGATCGAGTTACGTCGTCGCTCGCAAACCAGCTCTCTATGTTCGTCTTTATCGATCGTCGCGAGCGGGTGGGAGGAGTGGGAGGAGATGAGGTGGGGGAGGGACGAGCCGTAGGGGAGGGGGTTGTAGCAGCAACAGCACAAGGTCGAGGGGCTTATGACATGGATGGCTCGTCTCGTGGCTGGGGGGCTGAATGAGGGGTGATAGTAATCGGTAATCGCCAAGTCACCACATATGATACTTGCATCCCACATCCGTGCCCAGGAACCGCCATCGAACGATTTATATCCGCTTCTTCTCCCTCTTGACTCTTGAGTTCTCCTCTATCGTTTCATTGAACGCGTTGCCGCCGCCGCCGAGACTCACTCTAATTTTAAGTAGACAATAATGGGAGAAGACTGGTACCTCTTTGGCTATGGGTATCTCTACCCCACTGTCCAAAAGGGACTCTTTTTTTTTCCCTTTTGCAAGTTGCACCAGCAAGAGACTGATAATATCACTCTCTCTTTTTCGGACCTTGTTGCTCCAGATCTCTGATATGGAAACCACCTCCAGACTACGGTAACTATGTCCACGTCGTATCGTGGTGCATAGCTGACGAGGAGATGCAAACCGTAGACTACAAGATGCCTGGATACATCAATGGCTACGTTCGACGGTTCTGGCAGGTATGTGTGTGTGTATTTTCACATAGCTTCACCAAAACCGAGGAGATTAAAACCTTTCTACCCCCCCAAAATATATCCTACCTCGAAAAAGTAAAAATGATATCTAACTCTGCACAAGGCCAGGTATCTACCCAGAGTACTCCATCCTGGATGCTCCCAGTTGGAGTAGGCTGATCCAGTTGAAACATTCAGCGAGGACCACAGAGGCACCCCGGAAGCGTATGCCATCCAGCCATCCACCTACCCGCCACGCACCTTCCAGGGCTGAAGGCTGAAGCTGAAGCTGACCCAAAAAAACGTCTAGACCTGGCCGCGTGGCGACACTTGTGGAGCGGCGAGTGTGGGAGACTCTCGGAGACCACCATGGCGCTGATGAGAAGGTGTGGGGGATGGCGTATCGGATTCCGAGGGACAAGGTTGAGAGCGTCAAAGAGTACGTATAAAACTGGTGGGCGACGACAAGCGGGATTGCTGGCTGAAGTTGATGTTTAACTAAAAAAAAAAAAAGGTACCTCGACATCAGGGAGATCAATGGTTATGTGAGTTATCTTACTCAATGACGGATGGGGAAATGGCACTGATGGAGGATAAACAAGTCGATTCACTACGTGGATGTGTACCACACCGATAAGCTGCTCCCGCCGATCAAGGCGCTCGTATACATCGGTAGGTAGGCATACCTATTTTCTCTCTGGATTGGAATCTAATCTCCTGTCGACAGGCACCCCGGACAACCCCCAGTTTGCGGCTCGCAACGGTGTGCCGGGCGAGAGCGAGCTTTCAGAGCACATATTCAACTCGCGCGGCCCGTCCGGCGAGAATAAGGAGTACCTCTACCAGTTGTACCACTCCCTCGAGGAGCTCAGTCCCGAGTCGAAGGACAACCATGTGAGGAGTCTCTTCCGCCAGGTTTGCCTCCTCGAGGCCGAAGCCAAACTCAATGGCATCGATCATTCGGCGGAGGAGCAGCCGGCGCTACCTGGACATCCGGCCACGGTCATGGAAGAGACCGAGGTAGTGGAGATGGGTGGAAACATGGACATAGACACTGAGATGAGCCATTAGAGAGAGATGACGTCGGGTACGATTAGAAGCGGACGATTGATTAATCGTTGAACCGTTTCATTTCCATTACTGACCGACATGAAATCATTCCATCAGATTGAGCCATGATTGCGCCGAAGATTGCAGCCACCAAGGAAAACAAGAAAGAAGCCCGCGTGTGGTATACAGCATATGAGACGACTGAAATGTGTGATTGAAACGAAAACCCAACGATCAAGCTCTCGGACAACAAACTAAGAGACACAATCCGTCACCGTATGATTAGTGTAGAGGTGTGTTCTAGCTTCGTAACCGGACTTCATTTGGCTGCTTCATGACTAGTAACCACCACCGTAGCCTACACAACACCAAGATATCAGCGTCGTGCTCTGTCTCAACTCATGATGAATAGCGGATACATACCACCCTGCTGACCGTAGCCGCCGCCGCCGCCGCCGTAGCCACCGCCACCGCCACCGTAGCCACCGCCACCGCCACCGTAGCCGCCACCGCCACCGCCACCGCCACCGCGACGGTCGGTAGCCTTGTCAACACGGATTCTGCGTCCGTCGAACCTAATCCCATGTCAGCATTATGCAGGCCACTGATGGGATCTGGATGCAGACTCGACATCGTTCATCTCGGCGACCTATGCGATGGGCGTCAGTCACGAGGCCATCGAATATTTTTGGGGTAATGAATACTTACAGCCTTATCGGCGTCTTCCTCGCTAGCGAACCTGACGAATCCGAATCCGCGCGACCTGCCGGTGTCACGGTCCTTGACGACGACCTGTATTCAAGAGAATGATCAACAATGTTTTCCCGAAGAAAGGAGCAGCTCATAGGCTTCGGCCAAGTATAGGAGTGAGTAGGAACATACGGCCTCTTCGACGATGCCGAACTCTTCGAATTTCGCACGGAGAGTGTTGTCATCGGTGTGCCACGCAAGGCCGCTGCAGGTTTAGTTAGTAAGTTAGGCAAGGTGGCGTGCCGAGGGTTAGGCTGGGGAGAAGGGGTGGTCGATCACCCCACATATGCGCAGCGGCAACAGCCAAGAAGCGGCATTGAGAGCAAGAAGCAGGCTAATTGTATGTGCAACAACAATAAAAGATGCGGCCAGCAGCGCTCCCGCCGCTACCGCGATTACGGTGGACAAACAACAGGAAGGGGGCGAAGCGAGGGTGGAGCAGGATGGAGAGAGGAGACATAATTGGAACGGAGGGAAACATACCCGATGAAAAGCTTCGCCATGACGACTTAGATTATCGCGGGTTGAAGCAAACTGAACACACTGTTTAACACACCACACACTGCGAGGGTAGCCGTCATCGAGAAGGCGACGACCGCGGTTGGGAGAGAGGGGAAAGAGGGAGAGAGAGAGAGCATGCCTGGTCGTTGTTTGGGTCGTAGTTCGTAAAAAGGATATGATTGAAGTTTTTTTTTTTTTGAAGTGCTGAAGAGGGGCTTGAGGAGGAAAACTGCACAGTCTGGGGACTGGAACAGTTGTGGAGGATAGAAAGGAAGAAGGAGGGGGGAAGAGGAGGAGGGGTGGGAGGGAGCGGAAGAAATAGAAGACTGGTGTTGGAAGGGAAGAGGGGTGTGGGAGCAAGCGCAGAGGGCTAGGTCTAGCTTGGAGCTAGAGGAGAGAACAGAGCAGGACATCGATCGCACAAAGCGGAGTTAAGTGCACGTAAATAATCCATAATTCCTGGGAGTTAAGGAAGTGCTGAAGTATAGTTACACCCTTTATGTGTGCATCGAGCAGGCCGTGGGGAGCACAGAGACAGAGAGAGCGGAGCGCCTGCAAGCTGTATGTAACCAAGATGTATCGCTGCGGGGGCGGGGAAAGGAAAGCGGTGAGCATGGATATGTGTTATGGCGATGATGCTGTTGCCGCTGATGGCGATGATGCCGGCTGCCGATATTCCTGATGATATTGCGTGACCCAGTCCGCGAACGAAGGGGTTCGGGGCGCAACAGCGGCGAACGACATACACAAGCGTCGCTGCTCGCCAGCTTTGTTTCGTCTTTTCTACATGGCATTGATTGACCGCGGGTCATGTCGGCCTTCCTCCCCTCTCCGGGGGAGTAGACATCCTGCTGCTGCCACTCGCCCCGCCACCGCCGTCACATCGTCACCACATGCCTAGGTATCGGTACCAACAGTCCCCACGGTTGCCGCCCCCCAAATCCACTGCCATCACCCACCGAATCCCAGTCCGCCAATTCGCTCATACGCATTATCGCGATGGCAATCGATCGCCAGAGCGTAGCAGCTGTCCCGATCGCTTTTCGTATCACTATTATCATCGCCATCGCCTTTTGGGGGCCACAACGCATATGACCCGGATGAGCGAGCAGCGGACAGCGGCGGACAGCGGTGGTGACTGGTGGGGTGGGCGGATGGATGGGGTATCTCACCTAACCTCCATTCTAGAGTGGCTCCGATGCACGCAGAAATTTCCATTCCAGGTCGGGCCACCTGCCAGAGCGGACGGTGAGGCATGTCAGCTAAGTATCGTGTATAGACCGTTGCTGACCTTGGTGGAAAAAGGTGGTGGAAGATCGTCTCCGTCCGGCTGGCTGCGAAGAGTACTGTGATATCTGGAATGCACATCCCACTGCGCAGGCCATAGACACCTCGCACCGATTGCACTGTACAGGACTCCAGGCAGGGGGGCTCCTCGAGAGATATCTCTCTATCTGTTGCACGCTGGTTCCCCAGCCCGCCCCCTTCCACCATCCTCCGATGCTGCCTCCGTGGTTGCGGGGTGGCGGTGAGGACGTGATTCTGCACCAGAGCTTGTTCGCATCGAGCGGCATGCACCGGCGCCGGTTGCGGCAAGGTGAGATGTGGGACGCTGCGGTGGTTAGATACCAATCCCATCGAGAACGTGAAGAATTCAGTCGGTTCCCCACGCCATCCGCTGCGGGGAGAGCCGGAGGGACAAGCACACTCTACGCGGCCAGCCGGTATGATATACGGTCGTTCGCGGATGGATACGCTCTTCTCCACAGCGCATCCACAGGAAAAGGAAGGAAAGAGAGAAAAAGACGGTTAATGAGGTGAACGGTGCTTATCCAGAATCCCCGCACGCTTCTCTTCGACCTGCGCTTTGTTCTCGCCGCCCGCCGCGGAGGAATGCTGATGGTGATGGATGTTGCGGTCCGTCCAATCACGGATCCGTGACGGTGCCGCAGCATTGCGTCACAGTCGGGGGGGCCAGTGAGCAAGGATGAACGATGAACCATGGTGGATTGCGGATGGTGGATGGTGGATGGTGGATGGTGGACGGAGGTCGGAGGTCGGTGGACGGCCATGTACGAATCAGATCATGCTGGGACGAAGCCACCGAAACGTTGACCGACCCCGCAGCTGGCCCCGTCTGGCCGCCGCCGCCGCCGCCACCGCCGCCGCCGGTCTGGGGCATGGGTGCGGGCTAAAGATGGAGCCGTGCTCCAGCAAACCAGAGCGCCGCGGCTCCACGGGCCAGGGTTGGCTCGTCGGTGTGGTCTGTGCTGCCACAAGCCGGTCCCATCCCGTCCATCCTGCATGCTCGGTCCAAACCATCAAGCACAGACACGCCACAGACAACCCCCCACAACTGCTTCCGTCCGCTTTCGTCCCGTCAAACCAACGTCCGACATCTCGCTCAATACTCCCCCGCTTCGAGTTCACTTCCGCGAATCCCCACAACCCACAGTCTCTCAACAACTTCAATTCCTTCCCGCCGACAGATATCTGTCCGGCATCACGAACACATCTGTCGACAGGGGGCCAGGACTGTGCCTAAGAAGCATATCGGACGGACACCGCACGGAGCAGGAGATCCAATCCTTTGAGCGCAGCTACAAGTGTGTATCTGTCCTACCCACGTTGCTGGGCCCTTGCAAGTCACCTGTTGCTGCAATTGAATACCCCACCTTTCCTCCCTACCAAACCTCCGAATCCTCCCAAACCAACTAGGGCTAACCGCCAACTACAGCTAACCAGGAACAGGAATCTCAGACTTGGATACATTCTCTACATACGCCTCGCCGCTCCCGACATACATAGCACACCGCATCCCCAACCCCCCTCCCCCCCCCCAAAAAAAGGATCATCCTTGCTGACACCGTGAGGGATATCTAACTGCACATTGGGAGGGGAAGAAACACACCATCTGCAGCCAGTAGAAACGCTGGGTCTACGAAGTAAAACTGCACAAAACAAAGAAGAAAAGAAAACCTCTCCCACCCCCCCCAAACAACAACAAGGAAAGAAAGACAGAATAAGCTATGAGTCTGACTTTCCAGAATTTGCGTCAACTGGAATGGAGTCTTCGTCGTGCTGGCCCAGCCCCAGATCCGGTTACGGCTTTCGCTATCCAACAACAAGCCCTGCATGAGAAGGACGATGCATGGCGTCCGCACATCTCGGATAACAGCGGTGAAATGTGGGGTACGAACCATATCGTGCAGCCGTATGAGGAGCGGCGCCAAAGACGTCAACATCGTGCGCAAGAAGACATTGATCTGCAGGGTATGTATGGCTACCTATCACACCATCATCACCATCGTCATTTCATCGGTGCAAATTTGTTAACAGTGATGCGCGGGCTTTCAGAAACCAAGGGTGTCGTCTGGGAAAGAAAATCCGAACCGCAGAGGCTGTCCTGGCCGGGGCAGCCGAAGCGAGTGCGGGAATGCAGCTTGTCAAGCAGCCCCCTCGAATATGCGGAATTGGATACGGACAGGGGAAATTCCCTCATGGTCGACTACGGTGGTGACGGGGGGGTTGTCCGGGATGGTAGGAAGAACAACAACTTTCGGAAGAGAGCCCGATACAAGATGTTGGACGAGGGCTGCAAGACTGCGGACAGGGCTATACCGAGCAAGCTATTACTCTCCCAAAAAAAGAAGAACGAAGAAGGAAAGGGAAAAGATGGTGCTCCGTTGGGGAAGGGAATACTGGTTGTCGTCACAAATGGCCGTCGAACGGTAAGTCCATGGTTTCCGGGGAGATGAATCCACTAGACTACGACTTAACTAGCTGCAGTTGCCAGCGACAAGCAAGATGGAGGTCACCAAAAACAATCGGGCGCATGTCTTTAAAAATGGGGGCGGCCGTATGTGCATGACTCCCAACAACCAGGGCCTTACTGACGTACCGCAGTACCTGACCTCACCTTCAACGATATGAATTTCCTAGCCCAAGGTCAGCCGCAAGCACCAGCGGCAAGAAACACAACCGCAGGAGTTGGCTATGGCGCCAGCCGCACTTCTTCCAGTCCTCGTTGTGGTCCTAGCAGAACCCGTTCTGCTGTGAGTGTGGCGCGTTGGCACGAGTTGCCTTCCCAATGCTCTCCTGTCGTGCGCGGACCACTGCACATGGAGAGCTCGTCGCCGGCACCACAAGGGACAATAACAACGAACACCTCCGCACACTCGGAGTATTCGCTTAACGCTCGTCGTAGTCGTAAGTATGGAGTCGGAGGCCCAAGCCCGGGAACAACTCGCCTATCGCAGAATGCGGCAACAAGCTCGCGGGTAGGGTTCACCAATGGCACTTTAGGACTCAAGTGGTGCTGACAGATCTGGCGGGTAGACGCCGTCTAAGGGCCCTCCGTGTCTTCCTAAGGACCCTACACCAGGAAGGGTCTCGGAGAAAGGGCCGATAACCACAGACCCAACCGATAGTCGCGAGGGCCAATCATCGGGTCCTAATGTCCAGCCCGATCCTAACATAAACGACGGTCCGCAACTGGATCACCTGTCAGCTGCGGGGTTCGTTGGCAATGCTTCAAGCTTATATGCCGAAGCATATTACACAGATCCCATCGACCACAGATCCTGCAGCAATGCTGACGGCCGTGGCCACGAATATATTCGTCCGCAGCGCAGGGAGGCGAACACCGGGAGGCCTGGCCCTGGTGCTTACACGTACCATCAGGAAAGCGCCTTCATGTATAATCACTCGGCACATACACCATTTGACGCTAGTTACCCCAACACCGACCATTTCGCCTGGAATGCCCCGTCGCGAGCAATCAATGGTAACACTGAGGACGGCTGCTTGCAGGATCCACAATACCGTGCGCCGTGCGCACAAGACTATCGCGCCATTGTTGACTCCCCATACCAGCTGTCCAGCCATAGCTCGCGAATTCGAAAATGCATGGAGGATCAATCACTATACCAGCAAGAGTATCCTCCTGTTGTTACCCCCAGTTGGTCCGGTTCGCATATGACAGGAGTTTGCTGGAATAGCCAACAACCTGTAGATACCCCAAGACCAGTCATCGGGCGTCATTCCGACCGACAGTTCCGTGACGATTTCCCAAACGCCGGAAGTCACCTCGATCAGCAGTTCCGTGACGATTTTTCGAACGTCGGAAGTCACCTCGATCCGCAGTTCCGTGACGACTTTTCGACCGTTGGAAGTCACCTCGATCAGCATGATTTTTCAAACGTCGGAAATCGCTTCGATCGACAGCGCCGTGATGATTTTGCAAACGGCGGAAGTCGCTTCGATAGACAGTTAGAGGTGCTCCCGAAGCTTGATATCGAAGGTTTCTTCGATCGACACCTGCGTGAAGAAGTTGGCATAGAGCTAGACCTGCGTGAAAGTTTTTAGATGATGACCGCAGCGTTTGTGGAAAAGCCACCCACCACCAGTGAAATTGCTCGATATAGTCGGGAGCCGCTTTGACCGACAGCTAGGACCTCCGGAGCTTGATACCGAAGATTCTTTTGATCGACCCTTATGTGAAGAGCTTGGTATAGGTTTAAATCTGTGTAAAGACCCATTTCAAGGGCTGTCCGGAGGTTGGTTTTTGAGTGATGACCGCAGCATTTACACGAGATTATTTGCTACACACTTTTCAGTGTGAGATGTGATTGGACAGTGGTTGGATAAATGACTAGTTGCTTGAAAAGTTTCTGATGCGAGGGGGTGGTGGTTGTGTCAGACGTGATTGGATGGGAATTTGCTATTTAGATAAAGGCTTGAAATGTTTTAGTGCATGGAACCATGTTGTTGATACCTGTTCAGACATGCTAGATACGGGTTACGCTCCCCATGAGCCTCTACGACCGGCTTGATTCCCTTCCTCGCAATTTCTCTCTCTTCGTTTCTACTTTCCAGGAGGGGGCGAGGAGATTCCGAGTACAGAAGATATCTTTTCCATGTCCTGTGTATGACTCACACGAGCTTCCTCGACTTCGGCCTCCTTCAACTGAGTCCACCTCGCAACGGTAGCGACCCTATTTTTTTTAAAAAAAAACAAGAAAGCCGTTACCATAAGAACTCCACATCACTGGGCACGGAATAGCGGACAAGACGGATGGGAGAGTGAGTGAGTGTGTCACTTACTCTCTTCCGAACCTCAAACTCTCGCTCTGGGCTCTACGGGTAGTATGTAGTTCATGAAGCTGGAGGGGCCACCAGTTTGTCAGTGTTGTCAGTGTGTTTTTCCCTTGATATCAATTTGACCCGATCGATCCTTTTTTTCTTTTTCTTTTTTTTTTCCTTCCCGCCAAAGAGTAAAAGAGACTGTAGGTGGTTACGAACCCATTCCCAACTCCGATACTCCTCGAGCAGAGCCTTCTCCTCCCCTTCGACTGCTGCGAGCTCGGCAGCGCTCGCGGCGAGGAACCCGCGCCAGTCGTATTCGGCGCGCACCACGAGAAGGTCGTCCGTCTCCTTTGCTTTTTTCTCTTTGGGATTGGCATTGGCGGGAGGAGGAGGAGGAGGAGGAGGAGGAGGAGGAGGAGGAGGAGGAAGGGGGGGAGTGGGGGTGGCGGTGATAGGCCCCACCGGCGGCGGCGGCGGCGGCGGCGGCGATGGTGATACCATGGCTGAGGCTTGTTGTTGTTGATCCTCCGAATGCTGCCGCTTCTTCCCATTGGCGGCACTGGCAGCACTGGCAGCAGGTTCGGCCGGATCCGGAGCCCCCGGGGTTCCGGGGGGGGAGGCGGAGGTCTGTGGGGAATCCATTCCTTCCTCTCAGGGAATTTTTTGGGTACGGGTTGTTCGAGTGATTGCTGTTGGATGGATGGTATGTATGCAGTGTGCTCGTCAGGCTGAGCAAGGCCGGGTGATGAACATCCAACGTCGTACCCGGACGCGGGGTGTGTGGTGTGGTGGGGCTCTGTCTGCATATATCGAGAACGATGTCATCGTGTAACCTTGCACCACGTCGAAGCTCCCAAGCTCAAACGCGTTACATAGGTAGATACCTTCGTAGCTCTGCTCGCTCGACGAACCACCAAACCAACCAACCAAGCTCGATGCGCAAACCAACCCATCCGCAACCTCCACCGTCCGCTGTCTAGATATAACTGGATATCTACTTGCAGAGCAACCAAAAAAAGCAACCAAACCTCAAAAAAAAAACCCCATGAGCGCAGCGCACTGCCAGATCTGCAGTTCCCGCGCCCCACGACTCACGTGCGCCCCATGCACGCAGGCCGCGCTGTGGCCGGCGCGAACCGAGTTCCTGTTCCTGGCCGCGGAGCGCGACGCCGCGTCGGAGCGTGTGCACGAGTACCTCGAATCATCGTCGTCGGATGGTGGTGGGGCACGAGCAGAGGAGCTCCGTGCGAAGACGGATGAAAAGCGGGAGACGTACCGGAGGCTCAACGAGGAGCTGGCAGAAGGTACGTCTACCCACTTTCCCATCCCCCCCCCCCTCCTCCCCCTTTATCCCCATGGGAACGCGATGTAGGGAGAGGGGCGCTGATGTTCGTCGTGTTGCTGTGCAGAGAGAGAGAGGATGGAGAAACTCCGCGCCGAGAACCGGACGAGACGGATGAAACTGGAGGCGGCTAGGGAAGCGGCGAAGAGCGAGGAGGCAAGGGTCGATATCCTCAAGGCGGAGATCAAACGCTTGAACCAGAAGACGAAGATACTGAGCTCGAGGATGGCGGAGGCGAGGAGCTTCCTCTGTCGGGATGCGGCAGGTCTGGTGGGACTACGGTTGAAGAGGCGGAAGAGTGGCAAGGTCGAGTATCTCATCGGCGGAGTGTTGATTCCGAACCTGTTGACGGATCTGGGTGGTATGCAGATAGCTCTGAACGAAAGAAGGAAAAAAAAAGAAGAAGAAGTAAAGGGGCTATGATGCTGATTATGGGTGCGATTTTGAATAGTACATCCACACACGAGCATCAACGTTTCGCTGGATCATCTCGCCCGCCTCGTCGTCCTGGTGGCACACTATCTCGGCCTCAAGCTACCAAACGAGATCACGCTTCCGTTCCGCGGGAATCCAACGACCACCGCCCGCGGCCAACTCAACAACCGCCACATGGCGGTTCGGCCACTATACGCCGACTCCCCGCTCACGACGATGGCGCGCGAGAACATGACGGCGCACTCAAAACTCGTCGAGGGAATCTCGATGCTCGCGCTCAACATCGCCTGGCTCTGCTACTCGCAGGGTCTCCCCGCCAACGAGGTCGAGGACGCGAGCAACATCGGCTACTGCATGTGGAAACTGCTGGTGGCGAAGGACAGCACCGCCGTGACGAGCCCGTCGTTCGGCCGGATGTCGCACGCGACCATCAACGGGAACCTAACGCTCGCCCGGCACGAGCCCGTCATGGCCGGCTTCAAGCTGCGATACAACCTCATCGCCGACCGGATACGCACCACGCTCCAGGGGGAGACCATGGTCGCCGACTGGGACATGGTCGTCGACGCCGACGAACACGGCAGTAAGACGTCACGCGGGGGACCCGTTACCGATGTTGATGTGAAATCGTTGGGGGAGGAGGAGGAGGATGAGGACGCGACGTTTAGCTTCGCCACGAGACCGACCACTCCCACCACCATCACCACCATCACCAGTGCCACCACCAATGGCAGCGGAAGCGTGGGGAAGTGGACACGCATTCGGTCGAGAAATGATGGAAGCGTTGGATAGTAAAGGAAGGGGGTATCCTTTCTCATTCCTCGTTTTTTTCCTCGTTTTTTTTTTGTGTGTGTCTCTACTTGTAGCCGGGGGAGGTACTTCCTTTTTTTTCCACTTGACTTTGCGGGTTTGGCATGGTTTTGGGGAGGGGGAGTTTAGAGGGGTGTACTACTTCATGAGTGGGGAATATAATGTATGTTTGTACATACATACAAGGTACTACATATGATATCGATCGTTACACGCAATGGGGAGTGGGGGTGGTTTGTTCATTAATATCTAGATCATGATGTACACAAGTCCACTGGTCGTATGGCTCGTTGTGGCACCCCCTGTCCTCTTCCCAATGGGAAGCGGGATGGAGTGGGGTGATGATGGGGATGGAGTGGGATGGAGGGAGGGGCTCTTGCGGCGAATACGGCCAGAGTGATGTATCGTGTTGGATGCCGAATACAGTATCGGGGCATCTTCATGAGCCTAACAGAGCTATACCTTTGCACTTAGAAGCCGCGAGCGGAGAAGATGTCACAGTGGGATGTCGGAACAGGTAAAAGTACGTGCGATGAAGAGCTTAATCTGTAGCATCATGGAATGTCAACCGCCCGAAAAGTTTTGTTGATCATACTAGGACCCACCGACCGCGTATCCACCGTGACCGATTAATGAAACATCGTCACCGACCGCGTATCCCGCACACGATTAATGAATCATCATCATCATCACCGACCGCGTATCTCGACCAGACCCCGCACAGCCAATCCTACTACATGGATGCATATTTATTTTTTTGGATCTCCCTAGACATCGATAGATCGATCACCCACCAGAAAACCTTGATATGCAATATAAATCGAACAGAATGATGAAATCGTACAAGACGGGGAAAAAAATACTATAAAAGTAGTTGGAAACCCGAGTCATTCAAGCTATCATTATTAAGCCCCGCGGTAGAACGGCCCATCGGAGTAGACTCCATCTACACTCCCGAGTCGCCAGCGGCACTACTCGCCAACGTCCTTGCTGTTTAGAAAAGCGTATATGTGGGCTGGGAGCTTATATTGGATCATGCCAGCGTAGATCATGACCGATTTTATCCTGGCTCTGAGCTCGCCCAGCTTCTGATCCTTGTTGGCATCTGCGTATCCACTATCGCGCAGCTCCTGGCACAACCGCGTGCAGCAGTCGACCGCCATCTTGAGGAGGATGCCGACATTGCGAGCAACAGTCTCGTGCAGGGCGACAAAGTTTTGCGCGCGGCGGCGGATGTTGCCGACGTCTCCGCGAGGGTCGAGGGGGATCACGTCGACGTGATCGATGATCTACTGGTGGTTAGTTGCGTGGCCTGAGGGAGGGCGGTGGGGAAGAAGAACACACCGAGAGACAAGCAGCCCACTCGCCCATCTCATATTGCCTCTTGGCTTCAGAAATCTGCAGGAGGACACCACAGGCTTCACGGTTACGCGCGTTGATCTTGCTCGCTATGTGGTTGTTCTTGTACACCATAAGCATGTTGACCGCCAACTGCGTAGGATTATCAACAGAAGCGAGCGACATGCTGGAGCCGGGAGCAGCGTTCGGCGCGTGAAGTCCCTGAAACGGAATGCCATCGTCCAGTGCGATGTGACTGGATAGATTCTTATTGAGGATCTGCACGACCGTATCGTAGTCCTCGGCAAGATGATACAGCAACACGGCATCTGCAGCCCGGCCGTCATCGTCCGCCTGTACGGCCGCCTGTTCGGTGATGGTGTTGAGGAACATGTCTTGGTCCGAGAGTTTGATAAGCCTCATCCGTTTCTCAATCGCACCCTTTTCGCGAGTTCCGTCGGCACGAACGTCGCCCAAGAGTTTAGTAAACTCGCGAGTTGTGAGGACGAGCTCCCGCAGGGCATCGTGGCAGATCTTGAGCTGGGCGGGACCGACTGGCTCGGGGAGATCCCCGTTGAGGCATATAAGAGAAAGGTAGTCTACTGCTGCCTCCGTGTCCGGAGTGCGGAAATCGGATGTGTAGTAACCGATCATCCGGGGGAAGCTGATCCGCTTTTCACCATTTGCACCCAAGGTGAGCAGCTCTAGAGCCATGGGATTGTCCGACGGCCTCAACAATCCATAATATGTGAGGGCGATGGCAAAATGCACTCCATCGACAACTTGGAATCCGTACAGATAGTGAACAGCCTAAACCCGTTAGTGGTATCTTGGTGATGGGAGCAAGGTGGTACTTACGTCCTCGAACAGCCCACACATGAGCAACATTTGGAAGTAGAGGCCAAAGTTACTTCCCTTGCCCATGAAGTGTTTTGCACCGAATTGCGAGACACTCTTCTGGAGATCGTGGAGAGTGAAGACCTCGTGAGCAGGCTCAGATGTCCTGTCGATCTCTCTCGTCAGAACGAGCTGGAGCCACATCCAATCCTCGGCGGTGGGCATGATGCTAGGAAGTGACCGCTTCGCGAGTTCACACCGCCCAATAATCTTGTACACCGCCGGCTTGAAGGGATCTTTACAATCCTCCATGTGACGGATGCGGTTGTTGTACTCTCCGTTGATGCGATCGTGAAGTGGCCGCGACAAACGGCGGTCTTCGTGGGCAACATATGCATGCAAATACGATGCGAAGCCGCGGTCAAGCTTCTGGAACTGCGCCACGTGCTGCTGAACATAGCTGTCTGCATCCTTAAGCAAACCAGCACGGAGCAGGTAAAACACCATCGCCCAACACGGCACTTCGTTGATGGATTGAAAACACCTAGAGTCCCAGTCTGGCTTGTCCTTATTCTGCGCCATCTTGACGTTGATGAAACCACGGAACTTATTCAATACCGATGGGACACCTCCAACCCTGGCGATTTGAGGGCTGTCAGTGATCGCCTTATCGACCACTTGATTGAACCTAGTTACTCTGGTCAGCCTCAAGTCCAAGGAGCCGTCGGAGATTCATAACGTACTGTTTCTCCAAAAATCGCCTAGAGCCCTTCTCAACACGTTTGCGGATCCGACCAGCCTCCTGTCCGTCGACTGCAGTATTCAAGATATAATCTCGCACAAAAAGCCGTTCGTGTGCGCCTCCAAAGGGATTGTCCCCGCCATCCTCGCTCACGATGCAAATCAACAGCTCCCATGAATCGTGCAGCTGTAGCGTCACCTACCCCAAGCTGTCAATAACTCCATCTTAGCTGAAGAGAGGTATGGCGTGACTCACCATGTCGTCTCCCGAGGCTCTTGTGAGATCACCAAACTCCTTCATGATCGCAAAATTCCCCGATGCTGGGGTTGTGCTCAACCGGGTCAGGTTCAGCTTCTTGACCGCCTGGGAATATCTCTGCTGCCTCAGTTGCACCGGTTTCGTGAGCTCCGCCTGCGTCGAAGGGTCCACATCGGCAAACAAGCTTCCCTGATACACCGACGAGGGCTGCTCCGCCGGTCTCGCCGAGACCGATTTGCCCAGTACGCTCTGTTCCAGGTTCGACTTCGCCCAGACACTGTTGGTCCCCAGGTTCCCACCGTTGCCCGCAGGACCAACGGATCCGCTCCATCTCGACCGTCCGAACGAAGACGCACCGAATGTGCTCAACCCGAACCCCCCGTTATCGCCACCCTGCATGGCAGACGCCGACTTGCCGCCAAGTCCGAAATGCTCGAATATCCGCTGCTTCTGCGCCTCCCATTCGGTGGTGACGTTCTTAGCGACGAAGGAATCGAAGTCGCGGGCAGTACGGCGCATGCCCTCCTCGATCGATGATTCAACGCTCTGGTCTCGTCGGTTGCGGAGGTAGGACTATTCCGCGTAGATGACCGTCAGCAAACATGGGAGGGCGAGGGACTAATGGGAAAATCTCACCTCGACGTCGGTATCAATCGGTCCGGAAGGCTCGTAAGCTGTTTGAAAATCGATTGACTCCAGATCCCTCAAATTCTGATCGGCATCGATGCCTCCGGCGCGGAGTAGGTAGCGCCTGCATGATATCCCATCAGTATCCCTCCACATTCCCGACGGCGAAAGTATCAAACATACGCCCTTGCATCGGTTCGCCCGGGAGCAGTTTTCTTGAGCTCTTTGGCGCGTCTTTCGATCTCTCCCAGGCCGAGCTGGATCGATGGAAGGTCGGCGTTGTCAGTTTCCTGTCGCAGCTTCCGTGACTGCTCAAGCAGGGAGCCGAAAAGTGAGTTGCTCGACATGTGGGTGGTAGTGTTTGCTGTGGCCATGGAGTGCGGTGGATGTTGATTCAAGGCGGACAACGTGAAGGCACAAAAGCCAAGGCTTTAACTCGTTCTTGGCGACGCGTTTGTCACGTGTGAGAATGGTCACAGAGTATGATTCGGTGACTTCCCAATCAGCTTAGTGCAAATAGGTACACAATCACCCAGCGGGTCTGAGAAGCCCTTGAACTCGCACTGCTATGGGAAAGCAAAAAGAGAAGTGGTCACAGCCTTAACGCTCCTCTGCTCTAATGAGTTGGCCAGTGATATTCGAGGCCTAGATGTTCCTCTGCTTCTCTGATAAATTCATCCGCCTTGAGAGGTTTAACTCCTAACCCAAGCAACGAAAGAAAAATGCTGAGTGATCTGGGAAGTCGTATGAAAATTCGCCAACTGGCCTTTAACGCGTCGCTGAGTTTTAGGACTTCTCTGACCCAGGTTCAGAGATCCGTGAATCTCATTTCACCGCCTCAATCCAGGAGTTTTCTTCTCGCTCGCCGTGTTCTAAATAGTTCTAGTTGTGAATAATGAGACAAAGGAACCAAAAAAAAACTCTGCTTCCCTGATGAGGCGAGACAAAGGATTCTACTCTGAACTATGTAAGTCGGTGAGACGCCGTGTCAATCAAGAGCTGCACGGGAACAGAGTCGCTGCATTTTTTAGTTGTGTGACATGAAATATCACTCGTATTTAACGATCCCTGATTGCTTCGGATCTGGGAGGGAGAGCCACAACGAGCCGTAAGGGCAGAGGACTGCACCGGGGAAGTGTGTATTGCAATGATCTAGATACTTAGGTCGCATGCAATTACTGATTTAAACAAAAGAAAGGAGAAGTGAGAACGTGTCGAAGAGGGTTTGGGAGTTTCATCGTAACCCCTATTTATTAGAGTTAGTGTGACTAAGGCACCTAGCTAGTTTTCAATTTGGTGAGTTTTATGGCTTCCCGGGCCCTTTCTCTTCGATCAGGGTATTGGGATTCTCTTCTCAATCATGGATCTTCTTCCAGGCTTGCCATGATCAAAACTATTCGCATTCGAGTAATGAATAAAAAAAAAAAAGGAGAAGTGAGAGGAACATCACATTTGTAACCGATGACTAATTTAAACTCCGTCCCTGCCCACCCATTACCCGATCTGGCCGGCCCTCTTTATACCAATGCCACAAGAACCCAGCGAACAGCCATACAACTCCCATCCGATCTGAACAGCACAAAAAAAACAAGATTTATTACGCCACGAACCCCGAAAGAAAAATGGAAAAGAGATCGCACCCAACATCTATCATATCCTATTCGTCATCATGACCCTCTAGTGACGGCGATGGCGGTACCATCAAGATCCCCGACGATGAAACAACAGAAGCCCTCGGTGTGGGCTCGCTCGCACACTCCGACGGAGGTCTCGGTGATGACGGCGTATGTATGGGTGACGGTGCTGATACCTGCCTCATCTGCGGCTGCGGCCTGGGAGTCTCGATGTCCATTTCCATTCTCAGTGCTCCCACGCACAGTGGCGACAGTGATCGCTGTTGGATGCTTACGGCTTCATAGGATCTGATGCTGCCCGGGGGGCTGGCGGCTAGTATCGTGGGTGGGGCGCTGTTGGAGCCTTTATTGTGGGTGCTCCGGGCTTTGTTTTCTTCCTGCGGATGATCAGTTATTGGGAAAATGTGTTGAAAGACGGGAGGCAGCAAACGTACCATGCTATCCGAACTCAGTCCCCGTTGCATGGCAAGTCGTTTCGCGTGTCTCCGCATCCGCCGCCGCTCTTCTCCGTCATCTACCAGTAGATCTTCATATCTCGTACCATCATCTTCGTCCGTGCCAATGCCCAACCCCACCGCGTGCGTACTCTCCCCGTCGCTGCTCCTCGGGAACGCATCATCCCCGATAACGACAGCGTCGTCCTCATCCTCACTAGGCCACAAATCCATACGACTCCTAAGACTATCCCCCTGACTCGCCAAACTCGACTCAGTCCCACTTCTCTGTCTCCCATTACCTCGGGTATGCGTCATGTCCGCTGTGCTGCGCTGCGGGTGCTCCTGCAGATTTGCCGCGGACGGTTTATATCGCATCCCCTTTCCACGGAATCCAAACGTAGAAAGAAACCCAAACATGCTCGTCCCGGGAATCACCGTCGGATCAGGCCCCACGCCGCCGGGGTGGATGCCCTTCCTCCTTAGGCCACTAGGACCAGGCGGGTCATTGACAGCGCCGTAAAACATTCTCTCATTTCTAGTCGTGGGTGATTGACTCCCGCTCCCGGCCAGCAGACGATCAAGCTCGTCAGTTCCCCACGCTAGGAATCCTCGCGAGGCACGCTCATCCGAGTCGCTGTCATAATCGTCGTAGTCGTAGAATGCGAATGGAAATTCACTGCGCTGCGGCGCGCGGTGGCGGTGGTGATGGTGGTGACTGTGGTTCCTCGCTTGCGGAACGCACGTGGCGCAGCCATCTATTATGGCAGAGAAGCATGGTTCAAGGTACGACTTTGTGAAGGTAAAGCAGCCGGTGCGCGCGTTGTCCGCGGCGGACTCGAGCGAGGTCGAAATGCGGTCGAGATTCTGGCGGATGCGGGGGTCGTGGCGCATTTTGGATGTGGTATGTGTAGGAGTGCTGGTTTCGAGCGATACAGTGCGTAGGTGTGTTGGCGGCCCTGGTGATTGAAGGATGAGAGGGGTTGGATGAACGGAATTACAGCTGCAGGTGGGGCGAATCGCCAGCCCAGTTTGCACTCGGCCCAGGCCCGGAGGATCTGCACGCGGTCCGTATTGCTGCGGGAGGCGGTTCTTCGGGTTGGAACATCGGCAGCGCGCACATAGGCAAGACAGCCCAGAGTCGTTCGTTGGTGTTGACGTCGCTAATCGGCGGTGAGGTGGTTATGTAATCGTGCACTTTTGGCGGGGTTCCTTGTTGACGGTTCTCTTGAGGCTAGTTGTACACAAATCCCATTTCCTTGGAGCTTCCGAGCGTCGCATATCGGACAACTACGTGGGAACGATGAATGAATCTTCGACTGAAATAGGTGCCACCATCTTTTGTTCAATCTGGGCTTAGGGTAACTATGCAATGGGGACGAGTTATGTTTGGAACGATAAGTAGATCGCATCCGTCAATTTCACCTCCGAACGTCTCCCTTCTGAACCCCCTCCCGACCGGACGGCCCCGTGTCTTGATAAATGGAGGCTCACAGCGTGTGCAGACTATACTCTCATAACATTTTATAGTAGTATTAACGTCTCCATTCTGAGACTCCAAAGCGAACTAACTAGTGGAAATCCTGTTAATTCTTGCCATGGTCTGTCTTGCGGGAGGACTGGACTACGGGGCCCGGCAGTCTCTCCCGATCCTATCGCTTTATAAACCACGTTAATTTTGCCCATCACGGAGATGGCACTACCCTGAAAAACGGTCAGGCACCTATGTACTGGGCGGACGGACTATTGCGACGCCTGCTGGTGGTTGTCCAAGTCTCCACTCCGCTCCTCGAATGCGCTCATCACTCATCTCCGGCCCACCCCGTGGTGCATATACCGTACTGTACCCGTGCGCACCGCAGACATACATACCCACACATACTGATACATGACCGCAGTCGAGTTGCCGGTTATTTACCGCCAAGTACCAAAGCGACCAACAGCGGAGATGCCGGTTGGGGGAAAGCAAAGGAGAAAAAAAAACGAAAGAAAAAAAAAGAAAAAAGCCATGCAGTCTGTAGTAAGAGTGAGAGAGGTCATCTCTACCTGTCATCGCCATGCATGCATGCATATGTACATACATATCTCAGCCTTGCATTCATATTGGTTACTATCTGTCGAGTGGTATGGTGTGTACGAGGTGTGGTTCCCTTCGTAACTCAAAGCATGGTTACATACTACTGTAGCCTCGAGCAAGATCTTGTCTCCGCCATTATATCGTCATCTCTGTCTGACACTAAGTATTGAGCCTCAACATGGTCGACCTGCCGTCCATGCCGGTCCGTCCTCGGTCAGGGCTGGACCGAGGCAGTCCAAAAAATCCACCGGATCGGACTGGACTACCGTGGCCCGTCCGGTCATGGCCACCGTCCGGGTCCGGAGCATGGCGAAAATTGAATCCTGTGGTAACTATTCAGAGTTACTGTTTAACGGACAGCGTTGCTGGCTAAGGAGCTTGCTGCGGTACCGCTAAGACTGAACCTTCCAAATCGCATAGCACTGAAAATTTGGGCTCGGAGGTGTGACGGCAGCCATGAATAAGGCAGTGGGGGATAGATCGCGAGTGAGAAAGTATTTAGTTGTTGTCCGCACTCAATCCCGCGGGAATAAAAGATGGGGTATTTCACCAAAGAGGAGATAAGAACAAGATTTTGCGTCGGGGGATCCCGCCGAATAGCCAATGAATCTTTCGCTTCAAACAACCACTGCCAATATTACATGTACGTACAATAGACCAACAGGAAGAAACGCCTGCCTGGAGAGAATGAACCATCCCAACACCGTTTTGTGTGATACATAGAATACATAGATAAGATCACATCTCTAGCCAAAGTACACATACCTCTGCCTATGCATGCTCCTGCCTACCAGCCTACCTCGCCCTCTGTCCGCTCCCCGCCCACCGGAAACTATTCAACAGATCTGTGGCATCAGGAAGACTCGAGTCCGAATCCGAGCCGATAGTAGGAGCCTTCCGCCGTTTTCTCTTCGATGTGGCAATGGCCTCCTCATCGCCACTCGATCCGGGGGGAGGAGCTGCCCGCTTCAGAAGCTTGCCTCGAGTCCGAGCTTTTGATGGCGGGAATGGTGGTGGTGGTGCAATCTTCAAAACATCACAGTCGTCATCATTAGTATCATTCCGTGGTCCCTTCTTCTCTTCCGAGATGCGGAGATTTCGTTGGGACGGTGGTGGTTTCGCCGCTGGTCTTACGGGTTTGAACGCCACGGTTTTTTTGGGGCTCTCGAGGAGATTGCGGTCGAGGGTATCCTGGAAGCGCTCTAGCCGGGCGTCGTCGACCGCTCGCATACGACCGATCATGTCGACGAAGCGCTGTGTGACTGCACTATGGGGCACGTGTTTTGTTGGCCCCAGTTTTCTCTGTGTTTCCGGGAACTTGTCTAAAGGAGGCTGATCGACGATCACAGTGTCCAAGCTTGAGGAATCCACGGTATATACGCCATGCAAATCCCGTTGCTCTGCCTCCGTGAGGAGTGCAGCGGAATCATCGAGTACGGGAGCCAATGGCTCGTCTTCCGCTCCACCCCTCATTCTAAATGCATCTAGCCCATCCCCCAATTCACCATCAGATGAGTCAGTGGATAGAACATATTCCTTTCCTATCCGCGACGCTTTGGTAAAACCGGTCCGGACACCTTCTGGCATGAAGTATTTCTTGATAGGTGCCGCCCTCTTTGTTTTGGGCTTCCGTTTCTCTGGTTCTGGTTGCGTGTTTTCGGTTGGAATTTCGATGTGTTTTTTGTCAGGTTGAGGATCAATATCTCTCGGGATGATTCGAGGGGACAGCTCGTGAGGGAACGAAAAGTCGGCTCCTGAGGCAATCTTCCTTTGCATCACTGCGTAGTTGTCCAGAGCCTTTTTATATTTCTCGTGCTCACGTCCTTCGCTGAGAAGAACCAAAACTGCGCCCACCCGTTTACGACCTGTTCGGCCCATACGTTGCAACTAGAACGGCAATCAATAATGTGTCTACCGCCGGGGTGAGAGAGGACTTACAAGCCGTACGGGCGAAGCTGAAGTGTCGTAGCACACAATCAAGTCAACTTCCCCTATATCCAGTCCTTCCTCTCCAATACTAGTCGAGACTAAAGTATTGTAGGTTCCATTGGAAAACTTTTCGATGATCTGGGATCAGTCGTCAGCAATAGCGAAAGTCCCAGGAACGGACAAGTATACATCAAGTTGTTGTTTCTGGGACATACCGGCCGAATTCTTCCCTGAATTCGCCTGTCCCACGAATACATGCGGGCGAATCATGGGTTCGTGTCTTCGGAGCAGTCGCGCCACTTCATCCGCACTGTCTCTGAAGCTCGTGAACACCATGATTCTAGTCTCTTTTTTCGTGTCTTCATCTTCGGCCTCAGAGAAATGTTTGAGGATCGCATTGATCATGAAATCAATCTTTGGATGACCTGAAAAGTTGGGATCATCCACGGTGGCTGCTGCGCGCTTAAGCAGCTCCTCAAAAGGCTTTTCTTTGCGGATTGAGTTCACAGCGGACTCAGTCACATCTTCTTCCGTCTCATCTTCCCGCGCGTTGATCAACTTGTCGTAGAAAAGGCGTAGGCCATGCGTTTCCAAGAGACCGAGTGGATGCGCAAGACTAGCTAGATTCTTGAATATCTTTATTAAACCGAAGAAGTAGCCTTTGTTCATGTTGCGAGCCTGCGCAGAATTCCTCCATTCTCCCATTGCTGATATCACGCCGAAAGGAGTAAGGTTTTCGGCATGCGTTTGATAGAATGCTTTAGCAGCGTTCAATTTTTTCAATTGCGGCTCCAAACATTTGCAGTACAATTTCTTCAGCTTAGCCATTTCCGGTGGCAGGGAGAATGTCTGCACATCTAGGTGCCGCCTCTGAATATACTGTCGGATATCAAGGGATTCGTCGGTCCGAATTTCAACCTTGGATATACCTAAAGCGTCGATAACACCTTGAACAGCGTCCACGGTGGAGCCAGGCGTTGCTGTAAGGGCAAGCACGCGGAAACTAGTATTCTCCCTCCGTACGAGTTTCAAAACCTCTCCGTACGCGTACGCACCGGTGGTCCGATGAGCCTCGTCAACCACCAGGCAAACGATCCTTTTCGGATCACAAAGGCCGTTCTTGATGTCATTCTGCATCGTCTGTGGCGTGGTGAAAAATACCCTCCGCTCTTCCCAATACTCTTGACGTAGCGCTTTCGGCACACCGCCAGTCATTGTTGCCGTTTGACTCCGTGGTATTCCGGCAATGGTGAAGCAAGCCTCGATCTGCTGGTGAACGAGAGGTTTGGTGGGGGCCAGGAAGGCGATCTGTCCTTCTGGAGCCCATCGAAACCAATTGAGCATCACCGTGGCCGCGATGAACGTCTTCCCCAAGCCTGTACAGCAAAGGTTTCAGCGGGGCTTCCACCAGAAAAGGCACCACACGCCCTTACGCACCTGTGGGGAGAGCACACAGCACGTTTGACAGCAGCGCCCGGCGCACAATGTTGTACTGGTAGTCGCGGTACGAAATGTTGATTGGGTAGATCCATGTCTTAGCTGCTTCGCGGTCAATCTTGTGATGTGTAGGTTTTTCCTCTTGATATGCCACCGGCCAATTCCCTATCGGTCGCTGCGACTGTCTCTGCGGCTGCCTCTGCGGCTGCCTCTGCGGTTGCCTCTGCGGCTGTCTCTGTTGCTGGGACGAGCTTGGCTCCACCGCCGGGGCACCGAAGAGTGTGGTTTGTCGTAGATTTCCTCGTGGAGGTACGGGAGCTTGTGAGAAGGATGAGAAGTCATTCATCTCGATATCGGCGTCGTCGATAAAGTCGTCAGGTAGGTGGCAGACAGCGCTGGTTGCGGTGCAGTTCGCGCTGGAACTGAACTCTTGTTCGGCTTGTGTGGCAGCAGCTACAAATTCGGAATCATCGATGTCGCTGCCGAAGTTTTCATCGCTGTCCATGGTGGTTTCGAAGGGGGGGGGGGGGGGTTCGGTACAGAAGTAGGAAAACGCGACGCGACTTGTATCCAAATCGGTTGAACTTGCATGGTCTAGAGTTGGTGACACCGTTCGGGTAACATTTTCTCCATGAAGCATCACTCGGATTGCTGAATGATGTCGCTAATGGGCCACGTGATCTGCACGGGTAGACCCTTGGAACTTATGTATGGAGATATAGTCTACCCATCTGAAGGCTTACACATCGGCCGTTGGGAGCTGGGGGTTTTTCAACTCAAGCTGCCCGGTTCGGCAAAGGTCTGGGGGCCGGGGCATTAGCATATCGTCCAACTCATGCCCCCCCTCTATAACTTTGTTCTCCTACGAGCCACTCTGTGTAAAAACCATCATGCGGGCTCTATCTACTGGCTGATTAAACAATCCACCGCATCGGGCCAACTACATTGTGATTGGTTGCAATGAAGAGACGATATAGCCTACACTTACAACCACCAACATCAACCGACGGTATGTAGCAATCCTTAAAGTGGCATCGTGGTTCATTGATGCGTCAACCTAACCCGCCAAAATCCGACGACGTCCTAATGCCACCAACCGGAGCTAGTTCATTCATCTACGCATCGCTAGGCTATTCTACAGGAGCAATCGGACCCGCAGGATCAAGCCCCAGTTGCACCATTCTGACGCCCAACTCAAAGAGATAGTCCAAGCTTTCAGCCTGGATCTTCGCTTTCCACACAGTATCGCCCCAGACGTAGCTGCTGTATTGTCAGATAAAACGCCTTTACTGGCCGCAAAGAGGGTGACATACAGTCCGTGCCTTCGCACCAGTACCGCGCAGGTATCCGGGTACTCCTCAATGGCCTTCTCCAAGCTGCCCCTCAAGTCCTCCTCGCTGTGTGGATCTCAGCAGATTGTACGAAAGGACTACGACAAAATCACTCACTGTGCAGTGTTCTCGATGATAGGAATCGTCAAGGTATCGAAGTACCCCATGTACCCACCAGTGTACGGCCTAGGAATAGCCTTAATCTGCTCGATGTTCGCGATCGACCAGGTCCTCCCTTTCGTGAGCAAGGTACACAGGACCGCGGCCTGGGAATGAGTATGGATGCACGCCCCCGCACCACGCTTGGTGAACGCCGCCATGAACAGCGGCGTGCACGCGGAAGGCTTCAGGTCAACGGGCTTGCGGAGGTAGGTCTGCGTAGGGTAGTCTATGACGAACATGTTGGTCGGCTGTAGTCGCTCCTTTTGGACGCCCGACGGCGCGAGGAAGATGTGGTCATGGTCGAGGGTGCGTTCGCGAATAGATACGCCTCCACCTGTACCAGAGACCTAAAAACTGGCCATCAAAATTGGTTGGGTACCAGTGCGGGGTGGGAAAGGTACCCAGCCGAGAGTGTAGAAGTTACGGCAGAGACTGCAGATCTGCGGCACTGTGAGCTTGGAGGCTGGCGGCCGTGGAAGCGAAGGAGAGTACCAGGTTCGCGGGGTGATTTGGGTCCGGAGTGACAGGTTAGCTCGAGAAGCGGCCAAATGAAGCACGATGAGAACGGCCTACCATGGGAGCGAACCAAAGCCTCGGAATCGAGTTCGGCAGACATGGCGATGACGAGGATGAAAAGTTTTTGGCGGGGTTAAGATACCATACTAGCTCACTTAAGAGGCCCACTTTTAAGCGCCGTAATAGCCGAGCTAGTGCGGTTATGGCTAGCGCTCTTGGCATTTTCTAACATCACGTGAATGGGATTTCGGGTGAATGAACTCCCCCAGTCCTATCTCGTTTGGGACGACCACTACCAGAGGATGTATATTTGGATATGCGATAAAGAAATTGGGAGGTCACTGCTATTGGTAAACCAGAAGCCATGGCAGTACAACCCGCCTCTGTTCTCGAGTGTTCAGTACCACTTGTACATAAACGACCATGGACTCTCGGTACTGTTCTCTCGAAGAGTTAGCTGGCAGCCTCAAACCAGACATTACTGCCTGAAATTCAAGCGTCTAGATACCAGGTCCCCGTAAGCAGCCGATTCCGGCAGTACTACCAGCAGCAGCAACACCTTGACACGCCAAACATGCCCAGACGATGGAGTTCGAGCTGGGAGTTCTCTCTTGAGCCTACCACGCACGGGTGAACATCCGGCGCGCTCAATTTTATGCACATGCTAGAACTCTCCACCCTACCAACGAAAGCCATACTCAATTCCGTCGTTCTCATCAGATTCCTCTGCGTCAGTAATTTGTGGGAGTTTCACTACCGTATTATGGCACTTATAAGGTACACCTTATAAACGCCAGTGCTATGCCATGGCGCGCTAGACCGCTTAGGGTTAGCGCGCGGATTTTTTTTTTCCAACATCAGGTGATCAGCCCAGCGAGCTGAATATGGGATGCTCTGTCTGGCGCGGCCTTCGGTATGCGTGGTGGTCTTCCGTTCCGCTCGGCGTGGCATACGCGGCGGTGTTCTGCTCTGCCTGGCGCGGCCTGGTACACGGTATCTCAACAGTTAGAAAGAAAAATGCAGCTATCAATCATCGACGACCAAGCATCAAGCTCTACGCAGCCGGTAGGACTCCTCACAGATATCTTCTTGCAAGCTTCTTTACGGCCGACTGCCCGTCGATATATCATTCAACATACCATTTAAGGATATGCTGAAGGAAGAGATCGACAAGGAATTTGAACGGGCAGACAACAATATGAATCCAGATGACATCACGGAAAAGAGCGCAGTGGGGGAGATGAGAATTGTGATGACGAAGTGTGTCGGCGAGGCTTGGGAGAAGTTCTGTCGGGAGAAGAGGGAGGTTATCATTCGAAACCCCCGTTGCATCGGCGCCTCTCTACCTATCGATGGGTCATCTGACGGCGAGATATCCACCAAAGCTACCAACTCCCAACCTGATGACCGCTCTCAAGAACTGGAAGACTCGAGGAGCACCTACGGCAGAGGAAGACGTAACGAGTAGCAACGACACCTCGGAAGACTCATTGTCATCAGACGACGAATTCGATGATGAAGGCCAGCCTTTAGTATCTGCTGCAACTCGAGGTAAAGCCAGGACGCGCGGTGTGTCTGGCTATGCAGGGCGGGCTGTGCGAGTTGGGGACGTGGCCGTGGTAAGAACCTAAATTCCGGTCACCTGGCACCATTCACCACTGTGGTCATAGATGGCGACTTACTCTCAAACCCATCCCCAGCCGCACCACGAGCCACAGCACCAGCCGCACGCTGCGCCGTAGCCCAGAGCTGGCCGCACCAACAGCAGTAGGAACTCGGCGAAGTGCTAGGCTGGTAGGAAAACCTCAACGCAGTCATGTTATTTAACCCTTTGCCCTTTTGGTGCTCATTCCCTACACTTTGGGTTGGGGTGACCCCGAAGTGCTCGCGACCAACCTGCTCCCCCAACCCTGCCGATTTTGATACTGCGCTTGTGCGAATTAGCGCTAGTGAGGCGGATGCGCGCCAAGATGGCGCCGGGACGGCCAAACCGCGCCAAGACATGCCGCCGAAAAAAAGGGTGCCTCTTAAGTGAGTTAACTATTACGTTAATGTGTGTAACCAACTCCACTTTTAGTCAGTAAAATCTACATGGCGCCATAGTCCCTGGGGCATCAAAAACGATATATAGCGACGTCGACAGGACTCGAACCTGTGCGGGCGAACCCAAGAGATTTCTAATCTCTCGCCTTAACCACTCGGCCACAACGCCTACTGATGACAACCTTTAAAGGTAAAGTCAAGGTACTGTACACACCTACCGTATTGCTGGCACATCACCGAACACCCAATGGTGGGACATACTCTCTAAAAGTAGACTGCACGATGTATGGCTTTCCTCTCAGCCTGTGTAGATCCTCCAATCCAAAGAAACGATTGACCCTTGGAAAACGGGAATCCTCAATCACCATTCACAGTGCACATTCCAACCGAACGGACAAGGAAATCCGTGGAATCGGACGATATTGGCTGATTGCTATTTAAACAGAAGACGATTAGTTAACACTAAGGTCAAGACCTACTATCAGTAGCGGTGTTGGGTTACACTCCATCCGCCCACTTCACCAGATAATACGAGCCGGATGCCTCGGGCCGGCAGAGACCTGCCGTTTAGATCGTATCCAGTGCAACATCGCGATAACTACTTCCATTTAGAGGCACGCTTTTCTGGGGAGACTGCTGTGCAACTTGTAGGAAAATCTTTCCTGGTTTGGGTAGGGAATAATAACCATGCGTCGGACACGACGAACTCGTGGACAGTGGCGCACGGGACGAGTGTTGGTTTCGCTGGTCGAGCCGATGGAATTCCTTGCGGCCACATGGGGGAATACGAGTTGTGGAGTGAGAACGCTTCCGGACTGTGCCGGGGCGGATGGAGACTCAGTTAGGTAACCCCGCTCGTAACATATAAATCTCTGGTTGTGGGCAAGACTCAAAGGGTTTTTTTTTCTTCACCACAGGCCAAACTCAGAAATGAAGCTTCCGATTATCTTCACCCTCTTCACCCTGCTCCTCGCCACAGTCTTCGCTCGGGAAAAACAGTGCACCCCCGGCAGTTGCAGATACCGCACCTTCCGTCTGCGTGCCGACACTCGCGCTCCGGCACCTATCAACACCTTCGGCTACCTCGACTGGCGCCTCGGCTGGTACGCCATGCCCGAGCGGAACTACCGCGGGTACATCGAGCCGTACGGGAACCGCACCGACCCCTCGCAGGCGGGGTGGGGGAAGCTCCACGATGCATCAGCGCCGGAAAGTATTCTGTATGCGCCCACCAGCCCCCATCTCCGTGCATATCAGAGCTTCGATGCGGTCGAGCGAGAGAGGGAGAGAACTAATACACCCGGCGGTAGTTGGTTTCGACCCACCCACGGAACACCGATGTACTACGTCTTCAACGGCGACCCACAGACTGACACCACCCCGGCATTGACTCTGTGGGATAGCTTTTCTGTCATCCGAGGTGCTGACGGACGCAACTGGCTGGGCTATGGGCTGTCTACTGGCAGCTGGATGGGCTGTCGGAGCGGTAACGATTGGAGGCTGTATTGGTGAGTTTCTTCTGCCGTCCGTGCAGTGGAGCCTGTTGCTGACTAGAGTACTAGGGGCCCGCAAGTGGGTCCGCCGCAGTGCTCGGTCAACTTCGGCCTCGAAGTTATATACGACCGCCGTTCTGTGTGTGCTTGATCACGGCCCTTGGCTGCTGAACAAGAACCCATGCCGTCCAAGCACTGGTATGGGTGGGGTTTATGTCTCTGATGATTGATGATTGTGAAAACACCTCCTTGTTGTCTTTCGGGGATCAGTGCTAGTATCGTAGGGGCAGCATAGGGCAAGGAACATACGGAAATACCATAACGGTTTGTCTCTGCTTCGGCTGTTTGTTCGTTCTCACGTGATTGGTACCGTAGGCTTTGAACTTTTGGTGTGAACCCTCTTGAATGAACACCTTTTTACACATACCCATCTGACCTGACAACCTCCATGAATAAGCCACGCTGTTAGACGGGTAGTCCGTCTTCCGTGCAGAATCTGGTCGATGCTTGAAGTTCTCAGAGGCGTACCAGCTCATTACCAAGTAGTTCCCGCGATCGAAGATTGAAGCCGTTGTGCGAGGGGGCCGTGTGTCCTTCCCAAGCTCGAATATCCAGTTTTCCCCAAGATGAATAGCTTGGCCGAGACGGAGAGCGCCCTGCGGAGAGCCATTTCGGTTCACAATTTCGCACTCGGCATCTTAGGCCGGACAGACCGCTTTGGTGATGCCATCCGTATGGCAGCCTCGTCGCCCCGTCTGTGGTCTTGTATTTGAGAGTCAAAAACCAACGGTGGAGATAATAGTCGCTACCACAAACAACTGCTCACGGACGAACAGGAGATACCCACAGCCGACCCGGTCGTCGCGAGTGAGGTGCTTGTACATTAATGGGCTCTTCGTTTCTGCACATGCCTATATGTAGGTAGATATCTATCCTCTCTGCAGGGACCGAATACCTGTAGGGACCGAATATGAATACCTGCAGGGACCGATTACCTGCAGGCCATATCTCGACGCAGCATTCATTAACTCTTGGGTGGGGGCATAGTTGATCGCTTTATCCACCAATAAACCCATCGCATACCATCCAACAACGACGCTGCCAGCCCCCCCACATCGCAGTGACGAAGGCAGGTCTTCCTTGTAGACCCAACATCCGAAACCTCTCCGACTATTGGGTATGCTTCCAGGGCATGAGATGGTCATGTCCTGATCCCTTAACGAGGTACAGACCACACACACGTGACAAACTTTGCAGAAGTGCGGTTTTTTTTTTCACGTACTCGCTTTTCCCAACGGGCATCGCCACAGCATTTGAGTCGAGCGACTCCCCTCCTGTGCAGCGTCAGATTATTCTCGACCATCCGAAAGCAATAGGCACCATACCTGCAAAGAGCGCTCCACTTCGAAGACGTTGCCGTCTCAGATACGGCCACCTGCGATACTCGCCGGGTGTTCAAGAACGCCGTCCGCGTGCTATTGGGCATCGGCGTTAACTTGCGTTTTGGTTGACAGGTTTGGATTTTGTACTCGAGTAAGTGGTACCCCTTCTAAGCGCTGCAGCGCTAGCGGGCGGCAGTGACCCACCACCGTCATCGGGAAGCCTACCCTCGAATTTCAGTGCTCGAAAGCATGAAGCTCAGAAGAGCCCGTGGCCCGGCACCGGAAGGCGTATGTCACACAGAAACGACTCGAGACGAACGATACAGATCATTGCATTGCAACAGAAAGCACAATGGGGCTGGGTAAAGATAGCGAAAGAGCTCGAGGCCGACAGGAGCACGGCGAGAGGGATTTATTAGCGCTACCAGAAGTATGGCACTTCTTCGAATCGAAAACTATCCAGCAGACCTCCGATACCTCTTCGACGCAGCGGAGAAAGCCCGCCTCCTAGCCTCCCGTTACCCGCGATGTCAATACTCGACGTCTTAGTTGGGAAGAGATCTGTACCGAGATAGATGAAGCCTGCTATCCAAAGCAGTTCGGGATGCGATGAATTTTATGGGATATCGGTCCCGAGAAGAAAGGTCGATGTCAATCCTGATAACAGACTGGAACGAGCCGCCTGGTGTCAGGCCAGGCTACATTGGACTAAGGAGGAGTGGAAGCGAGTCATTTGGACATTTGAATACTCCTCCCCCACTGCAGAATGTGGTAACCGTCCGTGAGTTATCCTTAAAGCTGGCGGGGATGATCACCCTGACTACGCCGACGTATAACTTCCACTTCGGAGGCCAATCGAAGATGGTGTGGAGTGCCTTCTGCGGTACAACGAAGTCCGACCTTGTCTTTGTGCCTGGCAAAGCGAAGGTTAGTTCCACGATCTTTGTGCGGAGGATTATGCAACCAGCACTGCTGCCTTTTTGGCAACATTGCTGTGAGGAGTACGGATGGACCATTGCTACGAAAGACAACGCTCCAGGGCATAAGGGGTGAGCTAAGGACTATAGAGACTTGCGTGGGATGGAGGTTTTAGAGTGGCTAGCAGAATACCCGGACCTGAATCCGATGGAGGCGTGTCAGAGGGATATAGTGACGGAGCTGGAGAAGGTGTGTGGACGAGTATCAGATGTTGAGGCGTTGGAAACGATGTTGTGTATTACTTGGAGATATTACAGAGGAGCGATTAACATATAGATTGGTGGAAAGTATGCCTACTAGGCTGCAAGCGCTGATCAAAACTGGAGGGGCCAACACCATATTGATGTGCGACTGTTTTCGCTCATACAGAACGTTCACTAACGATCACTTGCTTTTCTGTATTTAGTTTGCCGGTTCTCGCTGAACGCTCGTCTCCGAAAACCCGGTATTTTCATCCTGTCCGACTTGGGTACAGAACTCGTCGTAAAACCTCTGAGAATAGACTCGGGAGTCAGTTCTCCAAAAGTGGTTTTAAGGCTTGTCTTCCATTAGCCTTGTACCGACTGCCCCGGGCTAGAACCGGCCATCTAACCAGCATATTGGCTGTAAGGCCATATGGCGGCGGACGGTGGGGTTTTTGGTTACTTACTGCCATGGAGAGGTATAGCCGACGCTCTATATAAGAGAACGATCGGGACCGGGGAAATTTTCTTATAAAGAGATTTCTCTTAAATGAATTGGCTTGGCATCGAGTGATATTTGTTGGCCTTGTATAAACCCTCGGACGAACTTCACGTACACGGTGTATCCAGCCATATCTCCACCAGTTCTGCTCCGTTTCCTTCGAGAAAAAGCACAAAGCAGTGGTATATAGATAATCTCAGCCGATAAGCGGCTGGCGATCTGTGGTGCTAATATGCAATCCTAGAAAATGTCCTCCGCTACATTTCTAACAAAGCCATATCTATCTTCTCCAGTTCTATCGAGTAAGGACAAAGAAATGACCGTGGTATATAGGGTGGTGCCAAGCCGCTGGCGCTCTATGGTGTTGATTCAGATGTGAGCTGGTGCCGAGTTGGATCAACGGGTTGATACCATGTACGAACGTACTAATCAGTTGTTCGGTGGGGAGTTTTGGCACATGAAGGTCTGACGACCGCCAGGCTACGCTAATTTTTTCCCTAACCCTCGCTCTCTATAAGAGATTCCATACAAAAAACGTCTGGACCTGGACTTTATCTCTTATGGAGCGAATTCTCTTATAAAGAGTTCTTTTATATAGCGCGTCGACTATATTAACATAGGATGGATCCATGGACCCATTTGAACATCGTCCAATTGTGCTTGGAAATTGCAACCGTCCTGCAGTGGGATTTCTTCCTCGTAGAAGATGTTTTGTATCATTGTATCTAGGAATACTAACTTTGAAGGATGCTGTACCTTATGAGCCCGAAACCCGCGGCGAAGGCGTTCGTTGCGCGCACGTACAAGGAAAGAAGTCTCCAGAGATAAATCGAGACTGCGTATTTGCCAACGCTAGATGCTTCACAGCATTGCATCGAGGCGTCGGAGCCGATTATTTGGCCTGTAGTATATATACATGTAGGTAGTTATCCCCCCAAACGAGTCAGCAGAATACGGTGTTTGGATTGCTGGGTACTTAGTTACACCCATGCTAGGCGGTGATATCTGTCAACAGCCGTATTCTGTACATACTAGATAGTACATTCTTTTCGCTTTTGGCGCTTTCAACCAGTGAACGTGATATCTTGGCGGTCACATAACGCTCTGCCGCAGAGTCGAACACGAGCACCGCGAGCTCGCTGGAGATCCCTAAGGAGCCTCGGCGCTCCTCGGCGCCGCAGTGCTAGCGACTTCCGCTGTATGCAGCCAACGGTATTCGTTCCTGCGGCTAATACATCAATCCCGTAAGTGGGCAGCTGGGTATTGCGCAGTAACCGGTGGTCGGCATTCGACGGCACATACATTTGATTTTGGAAAAGACTGGGGAATGATTTGGTATACGTGGTCCTGTCGGTCGCCACTATTGCGGCTACGGCCCTTCAATTTCACACGAAGAGGATACTCCCCCCCCAGCAAGACTGCGGAACAACCATACATTTGTCGAAGACAGCTGATTCCCCTCGTCGGAGTACCTGGACTGTCATATGAGCTCAGCTTCAACGAAGCATTGACATGCTAGGTAGCGTAGCCCGGATTATAAAAAGAATTCGGAATCTCACGATCCATCTAGAATCTTCTACGATGCCGCGTGCCAGCCAGTGAAGCCAGGGCTGTCGCCACATATGTCTTCCTTGTTTCGGATCACGTTACGGAACCCTGAGATAGCGTAGTACAGATGGAAATGGTAAAGTGGCCTCTTTCCGGTCGCTCGGCGTCTAAACCTAAAGCGCTGAATCTCCAAAGTGTCCTCATCACTGACAAAACCCAACACAAGCTCCCTCAACCTCTGAGAGTTCTTGGTTCCCGCAACAACTCTGTTCATCTCACTCCTCTCCCCACGCCCACACACAAAAACAAAAAAGAAACTCTAGGAAACGGTTCCCTCTACCACTCTACACCTATTACTGACCTCCTACCGTTCTTTGTTCGAAACCTCTTCTTTACCTATCTGAAGCTCTTCTATACCCGTATACAACATGCGTTTCGCTCGGAATGTGGCCTTTGGTCTGTTCTCTGTCGCCCTCGTGGGTTTCGGCAACTTTGCTGTCGCCGACGAGTTCGACGATGTTCTCGGTGACGCTGCATCGTCTTCCACATCAACCATGGCGACCACGTCGACAGTCGCAATTGTGAAACCTACCTTCTCTGTAAGCTCGCCCCAATAGCAGAATCTGCAGCAACAATTGTTCCAACGCGTGCATGCGCACGCACCCTCGCGCTCTTGTGCTGATGAGACATCCCTTCCCCGCCTCTAGCCACTAGCCATCGCCGCGCCCTTCTACGAACAGTTTACCGAGGACTGGGAATCCCGGTGGAAGGTCAGCCATGCCAAAAAGGAACTGAAGGATAAGGATGCTGCGGAGGAGTGGGCCTACGTCGGACAGTGGTCTGTCGAGGAGCCTACTGAGCTTAAGGGTATCGAGGGAGACAAAGGACTGGGTAAGTTGCATACTCTGAACCGTCGCCTGGCCTGGAGCGATTAAGCTGATCCGTTGCGATCTAGTTGTGAAGAACGCTGCCGCTCACCACGCCATCTCCGCAAAGTTCGGCAAGCCGATTGACAATACTGGCAAGACCCTGGTTGTTCAGTACGAAGTCAAGCTTCAGAATGGTCTCGAGTGCGGCGGTGCCTACCTTAAGCTCCTTAAGGAGAATGCCGATCTTCATGCCGAGGAGTTCTCCAATGCCTCGCCCTACGTGATCATGTTCGGGCCCGACAAGTGTGGTGCCACCAACAAGGTCCACTTCATCTTCAAGCACAAGAACCCCAAGACCGGCGAGTATGAGGAGAAGCACCTCGTCACTCCCCCGATGGCCAAGATTACCAAGCAGTCCACCCTGTACACCCTGATCGTCAAGCCCGACCAGACCTTCGACGTCCGTATTGACGGCAAGAGCGTCAAGAGCGGCAGCCTTCTCGAGGACTTCAAGCCGGCGGTCAACCCTCCCACCGAGATTGAGGATACCGAGGATAAGAAACCTGAGGACTGGGTTGACACCCCCAAGATTGTCGACCCTGCCGCCAAGAAGCCCGAGGACTGGGACGAAGATGCACCCTACGAGATTATCGATGAGGATGCTGTCAAGCCTGAGGATTGGCTGGAGGATGAGCCCGAGTTCATCCCCGATCCTGAGGCCAAGAAGCCCGAGGATTGGGACGACGAGGAGGATGGCGACTGGATCCCCCCCACTGTTGCCAACCCCAAGTGCGAGGAGGGCAGTGGATGTGGCAAGTGGGAGAAGCCTATGAAGTCCAACCCTGCTTATAAAGGCAAGTGGACCGCCCCCCTGATCGACAATCCCGCCTACAAGGGACCTTGGTCGCCTCGCAAGATTGCCAACCCCAACTACTTCGAGGACAAGCAACCTTCCAACTTCGAGCCTATCGGTGCCGTCGGATTTGAGCTGTGGACCATGACCAAGGATATTCTTTTCGACAACATCTACGTCGGCCATTCGGTCGAGGATGCCGAGAAGCTTCAGAAGAAGACCTTCGACATCAAGAAGGCTGTCGAAATCGAAGAGGAAGCCGCTACCGCTCCCAAAGTTCCCGAGCCCCCCAAGGAGATCGGCAACTTCCAGGAAGACCCGGTGGCGTTCATCAAGGCTAAGGTTGAGCCTTTCATTGCCGCTGCCAAGCGTGACCCTATCGGAGCGATCAAAGCCTTCCCCGATGTCGCTGGTGTCATGGCCGCTATCGCTGGTACCATCCTGGCCCTCCTCATTGGGCTGCTCACCGCTGCCTCCAAGCCCACCACCGTCAAGAAGGTCACCGGCGCGCCCACCGCTACGAAGACCGAAGCCGCCTCCACCAATACAGGTTCCTCGAGCGAGACCGAGAAACCCAAGGCCTCCCGGCGATCTTCGAAGAAGGCTTAACCGTGGGATTTTTTCGGGACAAAGGCGAGTTTGTAAATTAGATTGGAGTGGAGAGTTAAAGCCTTTCGGACCGAGGTTTAATTTTTGCCCCTTGGGTGTGTGGAACTGGGGAAATGATGTCTACGAAGAAGGGGAGAGGGAGGTTTGTTTTCAGATTTCTTAACTTTGTCCTTTGTCTTTTTACTTTTCTTTTCTTTTGCTGGGTGTTCTGTTTTTGTCAAGGGTCCTTTTCGTTCTTCTGTGCTTTTGTAGCTTTAGGTTCCTTGCGTTGCGGTCATCCTCCTCCGTACTTCTTAACCGTTAGGGGTTCTAAAAAAGTGATCTTTGCTTTACGTAAGTACCCTGAGGGTTCTATCGATGCGGTTTCCCGTGCGATGCGCAAAGGCGGAGTGGGTGCGTGAACACTTGTTCTGCATTCGGGCCGAGTCTGTTGCACTCGATATCACTCGCGTATTTTCACAGCAAACTGTGGGTGATAGGAAGCAACGACTGGGCCATGGGTCACGATCTTCACGGACGCCTAGGCCGCCCATCAAGCGCATGGCCTCGGAGGAATGTAGCCCCGGCCGGATTTATGCGATCCAGGCCAGGAAGTAGTACATCGCGACGCTTCGGAGAGCGAGGCCGGATATTGCCACCGAGATCTGATGGTGCCCAGCCCACAAGGGAGACTCGGGGGAACGAGAAGGCCGATGACGGTGAGTAGGGCCAAGCGCGCGGCGGAAGAGCCAGACGCCCGGGGGGGGTGGAATGGCTACGGTACTCGGATCGGTTCGGAGTGCGGCAGATGCGCGCCTGCACACCTTGCCGAACCAAGCAGGGCGGGACGGGGACGGTGGCCGGTAGTGAGTTCCAAGTGGCTTGGCTCTATCTAGGTTCTGCCCAGCTGAAGACGGGCCACTGCCTCGCCAGCCAGTAACTACCCGAAACGGACGGGGGGAACCAGCCCACTGCCAACGTGCTGCCGGTGCCCATATCTATCCATCCATCTATGTACAGGACACAGACGCGCGCGAGCACGTTTTCAAAAAAAACTGCCCCCCCCCCCCCCCCCTTCCCCGCTGGAAGGTTCGGAAGGAGACCGGGAGGGGGGGGGGGAAGGATCGGTTCAAAATCTGGGACCTCCTCGTGAAAGAAGAGTACTAGGGAATCTCGGGCTCCTTTTCTTTGTCATTTCCTTTGTCGTTTCCTTGGTGCGTTTTTTTTTTATTACCTTTTGGGATAGGCCTGGGCGGAGGCTAAAGGGGGAACCTACAGCAGGCCGCCTGCCAGGTCGAGGTTCGGATAGTGTACAGGAACCGGATAGTTACATACATACTTACATACTTCTGAGTTTGTTCATCGCACGATTAATGAATATCTAAAAAAAATAAAAATAGCTGTAGCCACTTGCTCTATGTTGCCTCTCTCTGCAGTGGACGATTGCGCTCGTCGCCATACATACCCGCCCACCTACCAGCGAACCCAGATTCGGAACCAGCCCCACCTGTATGCTAACTGGGGTAGATAATATTAGTGGGATACCGGATGACAAGTTTCGGTAGAGTATATCTATGTGTGGGTCCCTCGTCCAAGCTCCCAGACAGCCGTTGAGACTGCAAGGTACACGTAGCTGACTGGGTATGTACATACCAGATGGAAAAGGAATATACCTGGTAGATCATACGTAGTTACTGCAGATGCCGGGAATTTCTCCATGGCCTATCAATTGGTACCCTTTTTGGGATATATTTACAATCAGGGTACCCAGTGTGGGTTTGTATAGAGAACCGTATTAGAGGAGAAAAAAAACCAGCAGGGAGTCAGACGGACAGACAAAACAAACGGAAATAAAAGAGGAACGCCATACACATCAACTGTTTCAACCTACCAAGGACCCAATCCGATCCGGTCCGGGTCTGCGGGAGACATTACAAGAGAGAGAGCGAAGGGGGAAAAAAACATCGTACATCGTCACCCACAGACCCCTATGGACTACACTAACCGAACCGCCGGAAGATCTCAGCATCCAACTGCGGTGTGATCTCGTCACTAGTTTTGCCCGAGACTGTCCACAGAAGGCCGGTCTTGTCGTAGTACTCCAGCAGCGGCGCGACACTCTCGTCGTAGGCCTTTAGGCGCTTGGCGAATGTTTCCTGCTTGCGGTCAGTACGACGAGCTGGATAGCTATTGTTGATGGAGGGACGTACTGGGCAATCATCGACACGCCTCGTGAGCTTCTCGCCGGTCACGTCGTCGTAGCCGGATACCTTGGGAGGGTTCCAGGTGTTGTTGTAGACACGGCCCGACGGCCCGTGGACCATTCTGTTGGCGACACGGTCGAGGATAGCGTCTCGGGGGACATTAAGGTTGACAACCTATGCATCACTAGTCAGCACCATCCCTGTCCAACCATTTTTTTCTTTCTCTCTTTCGCAGAAGAGTGGCGGGGAGTGGGCGCACAAAGTTCATATCGACCTCCTCATCCAGACTCTGCGCTTGTCTGACGGTGCGCGGGAATCCATCCAGCAAAAAGCTCGAAGTGGGACAGTTACTAGCTGCCAATCGCGCCTTCTTTGCCGCCGAATGTCCCATGATCTCCAGCGCACCCGTCACGGTGATACCCGAAGTGGTAGTTGGTCGCGACTCGACCCAACCACGCTTCGACAGCTCGCCGACGATGAGTTTGACCATGACTGCATCGTTAATAAGGCCACCACCTCGCATGACGCTCTCCGCTTGCACTCCGAGGGGAGTCCGGTTACGGATCTGCACGCCAAAGATTTAGCTCGGAGACAGGGTGCGGGGGGGGGGAGGGGAAGGGAAACGGGGGATCTAACGTACGTTTTCACGCAGGATGTCACCCGAAGAAATAGCAGACAACCGGAAGTGGTCCAAGAGCCGCCCGCTCTGTGTTCCCTTCCCGGCACCAGGTGGTCCGACGAGGATCACTCTGGCGGCCTTTCTGAGTTTGCGGATGTGGCTGGCGGCCGAGGCGGACATGCTATCTGCTGTGTTGACAGCCCAAGCAGGAAAATGCTCGCTTTTGTGTGTTCGCTTCGGGGGATGTGTGGGATTGTCTGTGACTGACTCGTGCGGATGTGGCGGATGCGGTGGATGTGGTGGATGTGGTGGATGTGGTGGTGGATGCGGGGGGCGGTGGAGTTGGAGGTGGTTTGTCGGATGGCAACGCCGACGGTTCGGTCGCGAAGCCGACTCAAGAAGTAGCGGACCCTCGGACGGGTCGAAGTGGGTTGTAGCTGGTAAACGACGACAAGAATTGAAAGAAAAGGAGGGCGAACCGGAGTAGTTAAGGGGGGCGTGTCTGCTCTCATGGCTGGCAACCCCAACCCAATCCGTTCTACTTTACAACCGGGAGTTCCAGATCGCTCGATTTTTTTTCTTTGGCGGGGGGGGCGCTACTTGGTCCGTGCGGGCTGGCGCTTTACCGAGCAGCTGGCGTTGTGTTGAGCCGAATGCCGGGCCCTCCGCATCGCCAGCGGAGAGCTTCTTGTTTCAGCCACCACTGTCTTTTTCCTCCGATCCTTTCTTCCCACGGGTTTGGACCTCCTCCCACTGACTTTGTTGCCATCCGCGCTGCATTCTTTTGCGGCTAGAGACTCTAACTACCCCGCATCTGTCTCGGGGAAGCAGCGGAACCGTCGCCACGTGCACGGTGCAGCTGCCAGCTAAGCATTTCGCCGGCGCGGCATCACCAGCACCTTTCCGCGCGCCCGCACTCGGCACCAAGAGCCAAGCAGCATGGCACCACCGCCAGAGCCACTATCTACCCGGCCCATCTCGGCCCTCGGTGGCGCGAATGGGTATCCGTTCGTGTCCGCGCCGACTCTGCACGTGCCGGCCAGCCCGGGGATGCAGGAACACATGCACCAGATGCTCGCGAGTCGGAACGCAGGTCACGAATCAAGCATAGATACAGGGGGTCGGCACTGTGCGTGACAGCAGCACGGACGGGGAGCGGGCGTTTCGCTTGCGCTCCCTCTGTCCGCGAGGCATGCACGGAAGCTGCAGAGAGCCCGGACGGAAGGAAGGCTTTCCCCAACGCGCTGCCGGTCTCAGCGAGACGTCGGTGTTGTTGCGTCACGGGAATGCACTCGGATCTCCCCCCTACTTGCTCGTATCATACGTGCGTGCCGCGATCCGCAACCAGTCCCCACGCGTGATCGACCGTACCTTCACTGCGTCGCACTCGCCATGGTTCAACACGGCAATTGTCAATGTTAACCAACAGAAGGCGAGCGCTGGAGCTGCCCTGGGGTAAGATGTTCCGACGGAAATGCTGCCCCAGGGTTAGCTTTGCTGGCAGATGCCCGAGCCTGGCCGGCTTCTCCCAGAATTAGACGACCGTTGTTTTGCGACACGTGCACATGGATTGCTTTACGAGTTGGCCATGTCGTCGGGGACGATGGCGGACAGGCGTTTGTTGGTTGGCGCTTCGAGAACGAGATTGGGAGCAAATCATTGTTGTCTATGTATGGCCCCGGGTAGAGTATCCTCTCCCATGCAGGCAGGCCGGCGGACGAGCTAGTTTCCTCACATGTCGATTATCTGCCTTTTGCCTTGTAACTATATCGTTCGGCAGCTGCCCAACTGGTACAGAATGTACAATACAAACTCCCCCAACATCAGTTCATCGTACATCATTATCATCAACCCATAAAGAAAAAAGAAAAGAAACACCATCTGTTATCCTTCCACTCTAAACGCCATACCTACATAGCCCCCGAACTTACCTTCCCGCAGTAGCCACTAGTTCCCCTCCCGGATGGACTTCTTAAACATTCCCGGCGACACCCTCTTCCTCTTCGTTTGTTTCCACAATCCGAGCTTAGCCGCCTTCGCCCTCGCCTCAGCGGCATCGTATTTCTCCCTGCGTCCCCCGAACTCGGCGCCGCCCTTGGCCTCGTATACGACCGCTAGGCCCGCCTTCAACATCTCCAGCCCGACATCGCGCCTGTGCAGGCCTCGCCAGACATACACGGTGGCGACAACTCTTTCATACTGATCCTTGCTGTGGACATACGCGCGGACCCGGCGGCCGCCGACATACTCCTTCAGCCACGCCAGCGCCTCGGCGGAGTACGGCTGCGACGGATGCCCGAAGTGGGCGCACTCGGGGGCATCGATCCCGGCCAGGCGCACGTGTACCGTTTGATCCTTTAGATCTTTCTTCGCCGAGGGGATCTGGCGCACCCAGTCCCAGCCTAGTAACCGTCCACCGGGGGTATCTGAGTTTTGAGAAATCCTCCGTCAGCTCCCCCCTTTGTCGGCCTCTTCCCCCTTCCTCCCCGTCTCCCGACCCGTGGAATACGCACGGTAGATCCGGAAATTATCGCCGTCGCCCACGCTGGTCACCCGGCCGAGCAGACTCCGCTTCCGCAGGAAGTGGTACGCGATGTGGTTCGCTGTCGGGACGCGACGGAAGTAGTTGCGGAAGACGTGGCTGCCGCCGAGGACGAGTGCGCCGGCCGACGCGCAGGCGATCGATAGCTCCAGGAACGTGTACGTGTGCTCGTAGAAGCGGACGCGGCGCGAGAAAAAGCTCGTGGGTTCTTCGGGAGCAGGAGCAGAGGTGAAGGGAGGCCATTTCATCTTTGGGGTTCGAAGAATGTGTGTGTAAGACGAGCAACTGGTAGTGGGTGGTGGTGAGGTATGCAAGAAGCTGCAGGCTGGGTGGAATGCTGCGAGGAAGGCGCAGGGGTAGCGGCTTGCAGCGCAGCTCGCCGTCATTAAGCGGCCACTCGCCCAGCTCTTTGTATCAGCCAGTAGGTCTTCATTCTTTCCCTGCTTGGTGGGGCCAGAAGAGCACGGAAAAAGGCACGGAATGGTCGCGGACAAAACAAAGAGACAAGCCCCCCGTGTGCTTGTATACAAGTACGGTTGTAGGCAGGCGGCCGCCCATCAAATAGGTAGGAGCATAGTAATAAAAACAGAAAAAGAAAAAGAAAAACGATCCCGGAGGGGGGGGACCAACTAAAGTGAATTGTTCACGGTACTACGGTTTTTTTTTTGTGACTTTACTTTCGTCACAGAATAGTACGACAGTGCGTGATTATCCATGACGCGTACATGAGATTAGTGACCCCGTCGACTAAACGCGTCCCTGCTCTTCCGCCTCACGACCACACCCACCGCTGCCGGCTTCTCTGCTCATATTATTGGGACAAACTTTTGCTCGGTTTAAGGCTGCAATATAGTAGTGAAAATGGTCCGCTAGAGGAAACTTCGGCATTCATTACGAGCGCTCAGGGAAGACATCCATCGGATCTTACTCGAAGCCGTTCCGAAGGCATGAAGATTGATTGATACTATTACAAGGCCCCACGGCGTTGCCAAGGGCTATCTACTGTATTGGAAGGCGCCCCCCCCCCGAGACTTCGTGCCTCACCGTCTCACTGTCGAAAGCTGGATTTCTACCCAGAGTACCTACTGCCAACTTCAGTAACCTTGATCGGAATACCTTGGCCAAACTAAGAAGTGTCCAGACAGCCGCAGAACAGCCTTCGAGTGCCGACAAAGCCGGAGCCTCCGACCACAGCAGTCCCAAGAGACAGACCTACCGCAAAGGGGGAGAGGAAGGACGATGTACGGACTATCTACTAGTAGGTACTAAGCGACAGGTAGATAGTCATTGGTCAGCTACCTGGTATTCCTGATCGGGAGGCCAGCCAGATGCCCCCCCCCCCCCCCATCTGTAAAGAGCCCAGGCTCAAACTGTCGTGTGTCTCAGCCATAAATTGAGGTGAGTGGGGCGATTCATAGAGGAATCAGGACCAAAGATGAATAGAATACTAGGAGTAGTAAATTTATTTCTTCCCCATCTCATGCGCCGTTATCGTATTTGTTCCCGCTGACGAGACTTCTCGCGCTCATCATATATTATCACTCGTTCTCGTAGTTTCCTGTTGAACACAAAAATCCGTAGTACCGTGCTAAATAGCCGATCTTAAAAATACCCCACCGCTCCGTGTTCTAGTAGCTGCTGTATAGTGAAAGGGGGGGGGTAAAACGGACGGTAGATATCGTCCTACGGATATGCGAAAGCGATACATACCACAAAGTGTGTTGACGCATCTCAATGCTGAATCTAATTGGGTGTTAAAGCATGCTTTGACACGTTGGATGATGCAGCGCCACTACTGCTTCTCGGGGACAACATGCGTTCCCTTACAGGACCCTATCGCTATCATTTGTTTTACCCCCCCACCTCACTACAGTAAATGCGGAGTGGGGCTTTTGCTTTTCCGGGACACGTTTCGGAGTTGCGAAAGCATGGTCTCTTTTTTCCCCCTCCCATTTTGCGGTCCTTTTTTTTCTTTCTCGAAGCCACATCAGCCCGTTCAAGTAAACAATCTTCTAATCTTTTAATTTGTTCTTTTCTTTGGATTGGATACAAGACCTGAGGAGCATTAGGCATTTCGTCTTTCATTCTCACTTGATTTTCGACGAGGAGGTTTCCTATGTATAGCCGCATTATAACTGTAAAATAGATCGCGCGATTAACGAACTGTGCGATAGTACATGGTTGAACGCTGCTAGAGATGCGCAGATGTTAATTACACACACCCACGATGGTAATCTCAGCCATCAGAGTTGTCAATCTTCCGAGGGCAGTTGAACGAGTGGAGAACGGGCTGTGGTGGTAAATTATGTTCGATTGGTCAACCTATGGACTTCCTCATCCAATCATCTCGATTGCACATAGAATAAGCCGATGAGAACCAAAGTAGCCGAGAGGTACTTGGTATGTAGACCAAATGGAAAGGACCATGAAGCCCACAAAGGGGACGACACGGTGAGTAAGCGGTCAATGCATCAATCTTCCTCACTCCAAAATAGGAACAGGCCACAGAAGAACAGGCTTGCACCAGAGTGTTGGTGAGGATTGGTTTTCATGTCAATTCACACGCGCTCTTACAACGAGAGAACTCGGATTGTTCACAGTATCCCATTTCGTACTGGAGCTACCAAAAACACCCGAAAACGCCGGTCCGATCCTGATACCGTTAAAGAAAACGAGATTTTTTTTATTCAAGACTATCGAAGAATTTACTCGGGAACTGCAGCCGAGCCAGTCAGTCATTACTCCTTAGAAAGTGTTACGTGGACGAGGTTAACATACTCTCGATCTCGCCGGAGTCGATGTCGTCAGAGACATCCTTGGGGCTCCGTCCGTCAACCTGGCAACCAACGGAGAAAGCAGTTCCAAGGATCTCCTTGACGGTACCCTTGAGCTCACGGGCCAGCGACTTGTGGCGCATGATGCGGGCAATCTCAATGATCTCGTCGAGGGGAATCGACTTGGTGTGCTTGATGTTCTTCTCCTTCTTGCGGTCACGCGGGGGCTCCTTGAGGGCCTTGATTACGAGCGACGAAGCCGAGGGGACGACCGAGACGGTAGCCTGACGGTTCTGGATGGTGAGCTGGATGGTGACACGGAGTCCTTTCTGTTTTGTATGTATTAGCACAACACACACACATACGCTCACGCGCACGGAGGAGGGAGAAACGTGAACGCACCCAGTCACCAGTAGCCTTGGCGATATCTTCACCGACCTTCTTGGGCGACAGACCAAGTGGACCGATCTTGGGCGCAAGAGCGGACGTGGCACCAACTTCACCACCGGTGGCACGGAGGTAGCTGTTGAAGAAAAACGTCCCCAATCGTTAGCCAGCTCATTCGTGAGAAGGTACGATGTGAGGCGACAAGCTAGACGTTTTCTTCACCCCATGTGCGGGTGAGCGATGGTGATAACGTACATGATCTTCACCTCGGACGCATCGAACTTGGGAGCTATCCTCCGTGTCAGCAAGGCAACGAAAACGCGATTTGCAAAGTTGGAGGGAATGCGACATACGCATGGTGGGTGGATTTTTTGGTGGGGTTAGAAGAAGGTCAAGTTTAGTTGGTGGTGCTGGATGGGCAGGCGTGGTGTCGACGCTCGTCAAGTTCCCAAGTCGTCTCGAAAATTAGCAATTGTTAAGGCGCTCGATAGGGCTAGACTGTGGAAGGAACGTGTGTGGGGCTGTGACTGTTAAGTGGGTAGCGTTGAGCCTGCCAGGTAGATAGTCGAGCCCACATGTGCTAGTCTACTTTTAGCTGGTATTAATTCATTTTTTCGAAGTTTGCAAATGTCGAATCCCGAGACGCTAAGCAGTATGGGGCCGAAGCCAGCAATACTAGTGCCGCTTGGCGCGGATGACTCTAGATATGTACTTAGTTATTTAGTTTGTTGTTTGATAAATGAGTACGCCTAGTCCCATTTTGATATCTAAAGCAAATGCTACCTCGTAACACATGATATGAAATTTTTTCCCTCCAGATCTCCCTTCCTGCAATACCCAAGCGCCCGAATGCACAAAAGAATGTCAAAAAAAATTTCACATGTTTTCTGCCTGTGCTTCCAGACCACCCACCGCAAATTTGATGGTGGACTGGGTTAGGGACAGAGGAGCTGGTTGCAGGCCGTTCTGGGCCCCGTTCAAGGACATGGGAGTTCCTGGCCTACTCGAAACAGCCTGTGGAGAAGAGTAATCAGCGGTTATTCGCGGTACACCTTGAAGGGGTTAAATACCACGCTTGCAGCGCTCAGGATGGCAATCAGGGAAGACTGGGCAGTATCCTCGTGAATACCAACTCCCCAAACTGTCTGTGGCTTGCTCGAGCTGCCTCCAACGATACACTCGATGTATGTGGCGGCCTTGACGTCTCGGCCCTGACCGATAGCGTGTTCCTTGTAGTCCTTGACATCCAATTCCAAGCCGATGCATCTGAGGGCATTAGCCAGAGATGAGATCGGTCCGTTGCCAACACCTCGAATAGAGTATTCCTTGCCGTCCATCGAGACGATGCCAACGAACGCCCTGCGAGGGTTCGCTGAAGCCTTCTCCATGCCTGGAGCTGGCGAGGCTGCTCGGTCGGTAGAGAACTCATAATCCACCAGGTTGATTCTAGACGGCTTGTTGAGGTGGTACTCGTTCTCGAACAACACCTGAATCTCCTTGGGCTTAAGCTCGCGACCAAGAGCTTCCGTCTCCTTCTGGACAACCTTGGAAAATGCGATCTGAAGGCCCCGAGGCATATCCAGCTCCAGAGCGCGTTGAATAATCCAGGCAACACCTCCCTTCCCGGACTGTGAGTTGACACGAATGATGGCTTCGTATGTTCTCCCGATGTCGGCTGGATCCAGAGGAAGATAAGGCATAGCCCAATGGTCGTCGTCCGTCAAACCCTGTTTCTCGCGCAGGGCGAATCCCTTCTTAATCGCGTCTTGATGCGATCCGGAGAACGCACAGACGACCAGTTGACCTCCGTACGGAGCGCGAGCATGAATGGGAATCTTGGTAAGGTCCTCCACAACATCAATTACCTGGGTAAGATCCGAGAAGTCAATGTTGGGGTTGACTCCCTGAGTGTAAAGGTTCAAAGCCAGGATGACCAAGTCAACGTTTCCTGTGCGCTCGCCATTTCCGAACAGACATCCCTCAACTCGGTCCGCACCACCCATCTGTGCCAGTTCCGCGGCAGCAACGGCGCATCCACGGTCGTTGTGAGGATGTAGGGAGATACAAATCTTCTCCCGCTCGGAAATGTTCCGTGAGAAGTACTCAATTTGGTCCGCGTATACGTTAGGGGTCGACATTTCCACAGTGGCTGGTAAGTTGAAGATGATGGGGTTTTCTTCGGTAGGGCCCCAGGCTTCCTTAACCGCCTCGCAGATTTGGATAGCAAAATTCAGGCGTGTGTCGGAGAAAGTCTCGGGCGAGAACTCGTAGGCCCACTCGGTATCCTGTGCATCGGGATTGTCCTTGGTCAAACTGCGCACGAGCTTCGTCGATTTCACGGCCAGAGCCAAAGATTCCGCCTCGGTCATGCCAAACACGATGTTCCTGAAACAAGCCGAAGTAGCCAAGTACAAGTGGATGATCGCCTTCTTCGCGCCCTTCATTGATTGGATCGTGCGCTTGATGAAGTCCTCACGGCAGGGCGACAAAACCTGGAGCCAAACATCGTCGGGAACCGCACCGGGGGTCTCGACCAGGCGGCGGGTGAAGTCGAAGTCGATTTGTGATGCGGAAGGGAACGACACTTCGATCTCTTTGTAGCCAAGCTGCACCAACATCTGGAAGTACTTCCACTTCTGGTCGGAGTCCTGAGCGCATCCAGGTCAGTGGTCTGCATCGCGCTTCCCCGGAGGAACGTGCGCATACCATTGGGTCCACCAAACTCTGGTTTCCATCCCTCAAATCCGTTGACAGCCACCGCGGCGCTTTAGTGATAGTCTTTGACGGCCATTGTCTGTCAGGGAGATCGACCGGCGGGAAAGCCTTGTACTTCTTGGAGGGATCTTTAAGCCTACCATTGAGCACACCGTCAGCAACCTGGTGGGGCGCCCAAGGGCCAAAGCCCCCAGTGAAAGCGTCGCAAGAACCCTACTTGCGCCCATGCGCTGGCGCAGTAGTGAAGTCATGATACGCATCGCAAGCTGGAGAAGAACTTACATCGGCATCTCGAATTGACGATGGACTTTGGTGTAGTGTCTTTGGCCGGGTTGCGGAAGAGAAAGTAAGAGACCAACTGTAGCTGAATTTGAGCAAGCAAAAGAACGGTTTTGGAGGAGTTTTTAAGCTTCCAGGTGAAGTGACACAAAGATGTAAAAGTTTTAGAGCCGGCGGCCGAGACACCGCCTGACTCACCTGCACACGAAAAACATTCATCCACCCAACCCCCGCCACCAACACCCCATAATGCCGATCAGTCATGCACAATGATGCAGGCCCCAACGCACATATCTAAATGCACAGCGGCACAAAGTCCGGCCGTTGGGCCTTGGGTACATACCTACCTTGTACCTACAGGTACACCCGTCATCATACAGCATTCGGACTTTCTCTTTGTGTCCGACATTCCTCGTAGTGCAGGACTACATCACCATGATCTATCTATAGGTCGCACGCGATTAAACGAAGAAAAAGTGCAAGTAGCCTAGGGCACCGAAAATATCGCCAGGTGAAAGATTGTCGCATGCGATAATGATTAAACAAGAAAGAGAAGTGCAAGTACTACAAATACCTGCCGAGGTTACCGGCATGTGTCTTATTCACCGATGCCCTCCCATCCTCTTCCGCGAAACCAGCTTCTCCAGCCAGAGATGATCAAATCCGACAGTGGAGCTTACAGAGAGCTACAGTATGTACATATGTACATGCAATATCCGGCAACCCTCTAGGCCTATATAAGTGGGTATCACTTTAGAATGGGTTCGGTAGGCTGCGCATAGATAGGCGTCTAACCTAGGCCTGTTCTAACTGCAGCTCGAGAGCTGAATCAATTAGTTACGTGTACAGCGAGATCGTTGAGATTACAAACTATCGTCGATCCTGACCCCCGGAATTAATTGCACGCATTTCTCGAAGCTTATGGAAGTCATAACGCCCCAATGGAGCTGCTGTCTGTCCAGCCGCTGCTAAAACGTGAACCCGTACTATTAGGAGGGGGATAGTTTATGATATCCTTACACACAGATGACGTGAACAGTTTAATGCCTGGCAAAGCCCCATGGGCGGCTCTCTACAGCAACTCTCCATACTTGGTTACTCGGCAGTGTAAGCCAATAGAGTCTATCTCCTCTAGTCGATCGGTTAGTGCGAGCTTCGGCAGGCCGATGTTGGAGAACGAATAGACTGACTGAAATAAGTGCATAAGTACTATAAAAGAGCTCCAATGCGCCAAAAACTGAAATGTACCCAACGACGAACCCCCCGAATATGCAGAATGATAGCAAGTAACTTCTATTCATCAGAGCGCTGCAGCCACGGTTGCCTGTTGCTGCTCTGGGACATCCACCAGCCGTTGGGGCGGCGGTGACGGAGTACGCTTCGCAGTAACACCCCGCTCGCTGAGCTTCTTCCCCTTCCGCTCCCTATTCGAACCAGATCCTCCAGCTGCCTTGACCGTCTGTGATGTCTGCTGCGCTTTCTTGGCCGATTTCGAGACGATTCTTGCAGAAGTCTCCCCTGGCAGTGTGACTCCCAGGGGAAGGTTGTATGCCACGCCGAAGACTTTGCACATGGTCTCCATGGACTTGCACTGCGTGACCTCACTGTAAAACTTGTCCTTGCCGGGAACAAGGTGCAAAAGACAGAACTTCGTGTTCGAAGTCAAATTTCCGACACTCATACAGGTCTTTAGAAACTCCTCTGCAACCTCCTGCCACGGTAATACACCCTCGCTGCGGAAGCAGGAAGGATTGGTTTCCGCCGCAGTGGCAACCATGCATCCGTCAACCCCGAATTCATCAATGACTTGCTCAGCATGCGAGCGCGACTGTACATCTCCATTGGCGTAGCATTGAACACCAGCATCGTGGCAGACTTTGACGATCGCCTTCAATTGGTCTCTGATCGCAGCCTCCCGGGGCCGCATAGGCGTGGTCCGGCAGTGAACTGTAACTCTGATGATTCCGGTGGCGCATAGTCGTTGTACTAAGGCGAGGGTCTCCTCCTGAGTATCGAGGATACGGATCTTGACCGATACCGGTACGTTGTTCGGTTTTCCGACCTCCTCAACCAACGAGGTGAGGATAGCCACAAGCTTGGTCGGGTTCTTGAGGAGGGCCGCACCCATGCCGGAATGGATACTGAAATGCTGCCCCAATTAGTACTAGATCAATGCCAAAGACCGAGCTCATACCTTCGGGCAACCAGCATTCACATCGATCCCAGCCACATCATCCACCACGATTTTAGCGGCTTCTACCGCCAGTTGCGGATCCGCCGTGCCGATTTGAAATATCAACTTGTCCTTCTCCAGCTCCGGATGTGTACGGAATACCACTCGGTCCTCTCCATTACCGTGATTGGTGCGCTTGATGAAATCGATTGTGCCGAAGTGAGGGTTGGGGACTCTGGCGCAGCCGATGATACCTTTATCAACGGTTTCCGGGCCTGCGCGTAGTAGGTATTAGAGCAGACAACACACAGAAGCTCAGGGTTCGTGGTACATACCCCATACAGCATCGGCGCCATACTTCAAGGATAGCAGTCGAGTAGGCAGCTCTCCCGTCCTGACCATAGGCGCGAGAACGCATTTCCCCACAAATCCTGGACGGGCCATCATAGAGAGCGTTTCAGTCGGTCGAGTCACAGTCGCGAAACAACGTGATGGTCGTGCTTGGACGAGAAATTTCAGTGGTGGCAATCGCATCGAATTTAAGTGCGTAAACACTGATAAGATGTGAACATAAACTTTCTTTTGGCGCGTAGTTAACTAATGCTGTGCCAAGCCGCCAGGAAAGCAGACTCACTCACAAAGCTTGACCTTTACCGAATATACTACAACACTTCATGGCGGATCTAGAAAGCGACGACGTGCGGCTGGTCCAGAATTCGCAGGATGTGGATATCTCCGATGAGACTCAGGACTTCCGCTTTTTAAATATCTTCAGCAAGTGCGTCCCGCGCCTCCGATGTCTTTGGTAGACACTGACTAACTTCGTTTCCAGATCCGCAGACCATGCAGCGATCCCCAAGCGCGGTGAAAAAGACTTTGAGCCCAATGGGACTGATCTCCAAGATCAAGTTCTCGCGGAGTCTCGCCAGGCGATGCACGACGCTTTGTGTGGAGAGCGGAAACACAGTGTCAAGACGCACGCTGAAGGAATATGGAGACCAGACAAGCAGTTGACTGAGGTGATTCTTGCAAAAGGACCGCACTTCAAGACAGTGGGAAAAGCGGATAGCGGTGGTGTCCTTTGGTTACTGCCGGAAGAGACGATATACATGGTCGAGCGTGGAAGTATGGAGTGTTGGTGGGAAGAAGGCGTACCAATGAGTGTACAAGGCGCTTATGCCACCTGCCTCGAAGGCTGCGGCGGCTTGGAGAGATACCAGGTGTACGCCTACCTGAAGAGAGCGGGATATATCCTCAACCGGGCGCCAACGTTCTCAGATGACGGTATGTCCGAGCCAATCAGGCCCCACCCCGACTCTCCTAATATCGGACAGAAGAGACGGAAACCGCGAAGGAAAGACGGATAACGACACTACGGGCATCCACTGCTGGAAGACCTGGCATATTTGCCCAAATGTGCAACATCTACAACTCTTTTTTCGGTCACCAGCCGACTGGTCCCCTAGTATCACGACATGTATACCGCACATACGAGTCTATCTACCGAAACCTGGCTCTGATACCCTCTCACCATCCCCCGCACGAGACAATTCCCTTGGATAGTGATGACACACGGCTGCCGTACCGCATCGCATTCCATGTGTGGAAACCGCGACCAAACTTCAAGAAGAGCGATCCTCCGCCACCGGACTTTCGTATTGCGGTAGTCAATGCCAGAGAAATGGGAGTGCCTACGTTGGCGCAACTATCGGCGTTGTTTAATTCTGTGCCGGTTGACGCCAGTGCGGCGGGCAAGAACATGTTCCAGACGCTGAAAGATGGCCACAGAAATGTCATCCTAGCGGTTGTGGACGCGGGTGTGACCAGTTTCCTCAAGTTTGGGGATGTGGGATTTGCGGATGAGCCTCTGTACGTGAGGAAGCTGGCCGGGAGGGGAGGGAAATGGGCGCGCGGAGGACGAGGTGGAGGAAGAAGCGGACAGGGTGGAAGAGGGCGGGGCGGACAGGGTGGGAGAGGTCGGGGCAGAGGCTAACTGGTTGGATGTCCATCACCGGTACAAGTTGTTCGGTTTCAGAACGTAATAAACCAAGCGCATCTTCCTCACCCCGTCTCGGCTCGGAACTGGCTTCTGTGATCCTGACAAAGAAACAGTCCAACAGGACCTCTTGTTCGTCCTTCTCCGACATCAACGTACCATATTGGTCAATTTACCAAGCTACAAGCTATATACTTTACCTATTGCTTGGACCATGTGACTCTCACACGGGCGTTGCATTGGGGGACGTTCAACCCTCAATGAAACCTCAACCACAATTTGGGTTCCGACTGGCTCTTTTACTAGAACGACTGGAACCCCCACTTGCTATCGTTTTGCCTTTCGCATGTTTGGCAGCTTTTCCCTACGGCTCCATACCATTTCTCCACATTGTCATCAGTTGCACCCGCTTGCTCTAAATACCCTCACAATGTTGCACGGAGTTCTTTGCTCCATGATGATGCTGTTTCCGCTGTGGGGTGCTTTCGGGCACGAGCTTGATGTTGACGATCCCCGTAAGGCTTGCCCTACATTTGCGACTCAAATTATACCGCTTAACTTATATTTAAAATGACAGAATCCATCCGAAATGTCTCCCAGAAGGTCGCCTACAAGATGATGCAGTTCTACCCTGGAAACCAGACCAATGGAATCCCTGGGCTGTTCGGGGATCCGTATTATTGGTGGGAAGCGGGTGCTGCTTTTGGGGTTTGCCTTTCCATCTTTGAGGTTCGTTCCTTACGTTCGTTCACTACTGATATCTTTGTGTAGGCGTTGATTGATTACTGGTTCTACACGGGAGATGGGGGATACATCCCGTGCACCATGGAAGCGATGCTTCACCAAGTCGGACCTGACCTGAACTACATGCCGCCAAATCAGTCCAAATCTCTCGGGAACGACGATCAAGCTTTCTGGGCTCTTTCGGCGATGGCCGCGGCAGAAAAGAAGTTTCCAGATCCTCCGGCCGACCAACCTCAGTGGTTGTCTCTAGCACAAGCTGTGTTCAATACCCAGGCTGCAAGGTGGGACGAGGAAACTTGTGGTGGTGGACTGAGGTGGCAGATTTACGCCTTCAACAACGGCTATCAATACAAGAATACTGTATCGAATGGCGCCTTCTTCCTACTAGCTTCACGGCTGGCAAGATACACAGGCAACTCCACCTACATGGACTGGGCTGTCAGGACCTGGGACTGGACGAGCCAAGTGGGATTGATGACGATTTCCTACAAGTTTTACGACGGATTCGATATCAAAGACGAATGTTCGAAGGTCGATCCGATCCAGTGGACGTACAATGCAGGGCTGTACTTAGCGGGGGCTGCATTCCTCTACAATTTTGTACGTACAACCCCAGCCCCCATCTTGCAGCGCAATAAATCGTGACTGGATTTCTGTCAGACCGGTGGTGACCCTCTCTGGGAGCAGCGTGTGAATGGGATCATGAACATGACCAGGGTCTTTTTCATCGGCGATATAATGGCCGAAATGGCCTGCGAGCCATACATGACGTGCAATGTCGACCAACGCAGCTTCAAAGCGTACTTCTCGCGGTTCCTAGCCCTCACTGTCAAGATGGCACCATTCACGACTAATTACATCATGCCGAAACTTCAAACTTCCGCCAAGGCTGCGGCGCGATTCTGCTCCTGGGGGGAGGACAAGAATACGTGTGGGCTGAGGTGGACTGAGGGCCAATGGGAGGGATTGTGGGGTGTTGGCGAACAGCTGAGTGCTCTCGAGACTATCCAGAGCAATCTAATATTGCACTCGAGGGACTTTGTGACTGAGAATCTAGGAGGCACGAGTAAAGGAGATCCTGGAGCGGGTGGTAGCAGTACGGTCATCGAGGAAACGATGAGGGATATCACGGCAAAAGATAGAGTCGGGGCGGCAGCTGTGACGATATTTGCTGTGGTTGGGGTCCTGTGGTTTGGGTGGTTTGTTGCGTTGAGTTGAGCGAGGCCACTAGTGGAATGAATGGTGATTGTGTGATGTTCGGATGGGTGAATTTGTGCAAGCCTTTGTCTACAGGTGTGGGGATTTGTAGTTATTGCATGTATCAACGGTGTGGAAAATATGCATTGTGATTTGCCCCATCACTGATGGGCGTATGCATTTGGCAAAGATGTATCGAGTGGGAATATTGATCTGTTCTTTCGAAAAAGAGATTATGCAGGCACAAATGGTGATTCGGGCGAATGTATTCGGATCGAGTGAATCCACGATGGTCCTGTTTGGGGTATAGCGTTATTTTGTTTCCTAAAGAAGAGATGAAAATACATGTTGTGAGAGTGCCAAGAGTGTGATTTCCTTATTTGGAAACGCTATTGCGCATGCCGTTGTAGATATAAGTGGGGCTTTTGATAGCTGAAATCACGTGCAGAACAAGTATGTACATACTTGGTATGTAGTTAGATTAGCATTGCGTACTGTTGCCAACCCTTCCCAATTAGAAGTGTTGTCGAGCGAAGCACCACACGGAAACATCTGAAAACCGCACAACCCAACGACCCTGAACCTACACTAGAGATATCCTCACGAATTCAGATATTGGAACACTTCCGGACCCTTTTTCTTGTCGTCGGGAATGGCCGAGGAGCACGGTCCCGAATCAATGTCCGATCAGGCCAGCGTAACAGTTACAGAGCAAGCTGATGCCTCGGTGCCGCCGTTGCAAGAACAAACGACCGATGAAGTCCCCACCTTACAGAAGAGCGAGGAGGAAGTAGAAGGGGAAGCGAAAGAGGAAAAGAAGGAAGAGGTGAAGGAGGGGAAGGAAGAGGCAAAAGAAAGGGATATCGAGCCAGATGCGGAGGTGCAGCTAAGTGGGGAGGAAGCTGAAGCTACATCACCTGAACAGAATAACGCCTCGACTCCAATGCCAACAATATCACTGCCTCAGGGGGGCGGGTCCGAAACCGCGTCTGATGCCGACAGCATGCAGCATGTTACGACGCCTTCGAATTCTTCTCGCCCTTCGTCGCTCCATAGCCACCCAGACGGAGATCTATTTTCACTACCTGAACCGCCAGCCAGTCCGATAACCCAGGGGATTCCGCTACCGATAGGTGGCAGTGGTCGCCCCGCCGAGTTGTCGCCTAGCCGTACGCCGGAGCCGCCAGTAACACCAACGCGGACTTCCTCGAGGAACGCGCCCACCACCGTAAACCCCCAGAACCGACGAGTTACCTCCGAATCACTTGCGCAGAACAATGCGGCAGGACAGGTCACGATATCTTCTATGGTGTTCGTTGTACAGGCATTGGAAACTATTGGTTCATCAAAGGAAGCCAGGAAACGCAAGCAGCTATCGGACGCTGTGCAGAGGGCTGTCGACGCCATCAGGGAGACTGCTCCAGAACCTCCAGCTGATCCCAATGTTGTGTTTGAGCCGCTGCGGCTGGCTTGCAAAACAGGGAATTCTCACCTCTCTACCACTGCGTTAGATTGCATAGGGAAGCTCATCAGCTACTCATACTTTTCGGTCGTTCCGTCGCATGCAGAAGACAGCCAAGAGGATATACCGCAACCGTTAATCGCGAGAGCCATCGAAACCATATGCGATTGCTTCCAAGGGGATAGTTGCCCGGATATGGTCCAGCTGCAGATAGTCAAAGCTCTTTTAGCGGCGGTGCTGAATGAAAAGGTCGTGGTTCACGGCGCCGGACTGTTGAAGGCCATCCGGCAGACATATAACATATTTCTGCTTTCCCGGAACAGTGCCAACCAACAGACTGCACAAGGGACGTTAACTCAAATGATGCATACAGTCTTCGAGCGCGTCAAGGCCCGCCTAGCAGCAAAGGAAGAAAATCTCGGAAAAATCAAGAATGAGAGTACTTCAGCGTTGGGCGTTCACATTACCCTTACGGACACCATATCTCCCGGTTCTAAGGAAGACCCCGCGGTCGCCATAGCCACTACAGACGACGGACACGAGCGAATCACCCTGCAAAGTTTCGAAAACCGCAAGAGCTTTGACGACGAAAGAATCACGGACGCAGCTCCTACTACCGTGAACCGTGTTCCCCGGAAATCCCGTCCCCGGCCATCTTCAGACGGGGCATCCGAATCCGCAGAGAGCAGCCATGAAGACGAGGACGAGGTATACGCTAAGGATGCATTCCTGGTATTCCGAGCTATGTGTAAACTTTCAATCAAAACCCTTCCGGCAGAGCAGATTGCGGATCTGAAATCGCATGGTATGAGGAGTAAACTGTTGAGCTTGCACTTGATCCATGTGATTATGCTGAACCATATGAATGTTTTCGTATCCCCTCTGTCCACAATCAAGAATTCGAGCAGCGGTGAACCTACTGGCTTTATACACGCCGTAAAGCAATATCTTTGTCTGTCCCTTAGCAGGAACGCAGCAAGTGCAGTGGGGCATGTCTTCGAAGTCTGCTGTGAGATATTCTGGCTATTTCTGAGCAATATGCGAGTGATGCTGAAGGTTTGACCTCTCCCGTGGATAGAGATATCGCGTGGTGGCTTATCATTTATCTGCACAATAGAAAGAAATCGAGGTTTTTTTGAAGGAAATCTACCTCACTATATTGGAGAACCGTCACTCGAGCGTACAGCAGAAGACGTACCTCCTAAACGTGTTGGAGAGGCTTTGCTCGGACCCCAGAGCGTTGGTAGAAATCTACCTCAACTACGACTGCGATGGCTCTGCTCTGGATAATATGTTTCAACGGTACGCCTTCCCATAATCGATATGATTGTACCAGATGAGCTGATACTAGATAGGATCATTGAGCACCTTGCGAGGATCGCTACCAGCCACGTCCCAATCACAGACGTACAGCTTCAGCACTATGTCGAGCATATGCAAAAGACAAAGTCTACTGCTCATCGAGGACCATCAGGCCTACCCCCGTCACTTTCCACCGCCTCAATTGGCGCTCCTGTCGTGCCAACGGAGCCCACATTCCCCCCAGAGTTCCCGCTCAAGAAGCAGTCTCTCGACTGTTTGGTCAATGTGCTACAATCGATGGTGGATTGGTCGCAAAAGTCGCTAGTGGACTCTCTGCAACAATCAGTCGATATGGAGGACGGCGGCCGCGAATCGTTGGAAAACTCGCACCCGACTCCACGGATGTCAACGGTAGTAACACCTATTGCGACAACGCCCCATGCGGAGCTTGTCGGTGAGCCCAATGGCTCTTTCGATGATCCCAACCAGCTTGAGAAAGCAAAGCAGCGAAAGACCGCCCTGATGGAAGGCATTCGGCAATTCAACTTCAAGCCGAAGCGTGGAATCAAAGCCCTGATCGACCACGGTTTCATTAAGAGCTCTGCGCCAGAAGACATTGCCGAGTTCCTCCTTCAAGGTCCATCTGGGCTCGACAAGGCGATGATTGGCGAGTATCTTGGCGAAGGACAACCACACAACATCGCGGCGATGCATGCGTTCGTTGATTTCATGGATTTCACACGGATGCGATTTGTCGATGCTCTGCGAAGCTTCCTACAGAGCTTCAGGCTGCCTGGAGAGGCGCAGAAGATTGATCGCTTTATGTTGAAGTTTGCGGAACGATACATCTCTGGGAACCCGAATGCATTCGCAAACGCCGATACAGCATACGTTTTGGCATACTCCGTTATTTTGCTCAATACCGATCAGCACAGCGATAAGCTGAAGGGCAAGGCGCGAATGACGAAGGAGGACTTCATCAAGAACAACCGTGGTATCAATGACAATGCAGACTTACCGGAGGAATATCTTGGGGGCATCTATGATGAAATCCGGACAACTGAGATTGTATTGGAGGGCGAAAGAGATGCCTCGAAGATCGATCTGACACAGCACCCAACTGGAGGTATTGTAGAGGGAATCGGAAGGGTCATTTACAACGCCGGCAGAGATCTGGAGAGAGAAGCATATGTGATCGCGAGCAACGAAATGGCTATCAAAACCGAGCAACTGTTCAAAAGTCTTCTCAAAGCTCAGCGGCGAGGATCCTCCAAGCCAACTCTACCTAAGTACATCTCTGCCTCATCTTCCAGACACGTCGGGCCCATGTTCGAAGTTACTTGGATGTCTTTCCTTTCTGCGCTCTCCGGCGCAGCTCAGGAATCAAATGATGTCGCGACGATCCGGCAGTGTATGGAGGGATTCAGACTTGCTGTTAGGATCGCATGCTTCTTTGAACTGGAGACCTGCAGGATTGCCTTCGTTTCTGCATTGGCCAAGTTCACGCATCTCAATAATCTCAGCGAAATGAAAGCCAAGAACGTGGAGGCGCTCAAAGCTCTTCTTGATGTCGCGCAGACCGAGGGGAATATGCTGAAGTCCTCCTGGCGAGACGTGCTGACCTGCATCAGCCAGCTTGAGAGGTTCCAGCTCATCAGCGGAGGTGTCGACGAGGGGGCCTTACCGGATGTAACACATGGCCGGATCGTGCATTCCGATGATGCCAGCTCCAGACCCCGGCCGTCGATTTCCTCTCAGCGACCGGCTTCCGTACGGTCTCGAGGTAGGGCGCCTAGTCACTACACTGCTTATGCGGCAGAGGTTGCCGAGGAGTCGCGATCGCAAGAGGTAGTCAATGCTGTCGACCGGATATTCTTCAATACGAGCAAACTGGACGGAAACGCTATTGTGAGCTTTGTGGAGGCTCTGAGTGAGGTTTCGTGGCAGGAGATTCAGAGCTCCGGTCAGAGTGAACATCCGAGAATGTTCAGCCTGCAAAAACTCGTCGAAATCAGTTATCACAACATGGGCCGCATCAGGGTGGAGTGGAGCAGCATTTGGGCTATACTGGGTGAACATTTCAATCAGGTTTGTTCCTTCTTGGGGTTGCTTGCAAGCGATGTATGCTGACGAGACGAAGGTTGGGTGTCATCCGAATACTCATATTGTGTTCTTCGCGTTGGATTCCCTGAGGCAGCTTTCAATGCAGTTCTTGGAAAAGCCCGAGTTGCCACATTTCAAGTTCCAGAAGGATTTCTTGCGGCCATTTGAGCATGTCATGACGAATTCCACCGTTGTTCCCGTCAAAGACATGGTCCTGAGTTGCCTGCACCAGATGCTGCAAGCAAGAGGCGACAACATTCGATCCGGCTGGGGGACAATGTTCGGCGTCTTCACCACTGCTGCCAAGGAAACCTATCGTAAGTGCACACTAGTTCTGCTCACAAGCTTTGGGGGCTAAGTGGAGTAGCTTCGATTGTGAATCAGGCATTCGATAGTGTCAAGAAGATTTATCGCGACTGGTTCGGCGTGATCGTGCATCAAGGGACGTTTCCGGACATGATTATATGCCTGACGCAGTTCGCCAAGAACCAGAGGTTCCAAAAGATCTCGCTACAAGCCATAGAGACGCTAAAAGGGACGGTCCCAGTTATGCTAGCTTGTCCCGAGTGTCCACTGTCACAGGCGGAACAGAATCTGACCCCGGCGCGGACAGTCAAGGATGACCCCATGGTGAAGTTCTGGTTCCCGGTTTTGTTTGCGTTCCATGATATCCTCATGACTGGGGAAGATCTAGAAGCCCGTACAAGGTATTATTAACTCCTATGATATTGGTCTCGCTGACTCTGTAGGGCGCTGGGCTATCTCTTCGATACTTTGGTGCGACATGGTGGCGATTTCCCGCCGGATTTCTGGGACACCGTTTGCCATGAACTCCTGTTCCCAATCTTCTTGGTCCTGAAGTCCCGTTCAGAGATGGTGCAGTTCAATTCGCAAGAACAGGTTGGGCTGTGGTTATCAACCACGATGATTCAAGCTCTTCGGAACCTTATTGCCCTCCTCACCCATTTCTTTGAATTGCTCGAACGCATGCTGGAGAGTTTCCTGGAACTCCTTGTCACCTGCATCTGCCAAGAGAACGACACCATAGCCCGCATCGGCTCCTCCTGTCTGCAGCAGTTGATCTTGCAGTGCGTGCACAAATTGAAGCCTGAACACTGGAGTAAGATTGTAACGGCATTCGTCCAGCTGTTCGAGACCACTACTGCCAACCAACTCTTTTCGGCCATACCTACGGGTGGCAGGGCGGCGAGCGGGGGTGCTGGTATATCGCCTTCGGGCGGCTCCGTAATCAGCAGCATCACAGAGACGATAGCCGACGAGGATGATGAGGACAATTCCTTGGCGATCGGTGGGCTCTCGTCTGGGAATGCGGGCGAGGAGGAAGAGGGTCTCCACGAGGGTGAAGAAGCAATGCGAAGCCCCGTCACGGCCGAACTAGAAGACTACAAGCCGCAGCAACTACCGCAGCAGCCAGTTGTAACGGCGGCCAGACGCCGTTTCTTCAACAAGATTATCACGAAATGTGTGCTGCAACTCCTCATGATCGAAACGGTGTCGGAGCTCTTCCAGAACGACCAAGTCTACAATGAGATTCCATCTGCGGAATTGCTGAGGCTCATGGCACTTCTCAAGAAGAGTTTCTCTTTTGCGAGGAAGTTCAATAGCGATAAGGAGCTGAGAATGAAGCTGTGGAGGGAAGGGTTCATGAGACAGCCCCCTAATCTGCTTAAGCAAGAGAGTGGCAGCGCTTCCACATATGTCAGCATCTTGTTGCGTATGTACCACGACGAGAAGCCGGAGCGGAGGCAGAGCAAGGCAGCTATCGAAGATGCGTTGATTCCGTAAGACTTCACCTACATCACTCCTATCAAGGATGCTAATCGAAATTCCCAGTCTATGCGTCGACATCATCCGCGGTTTCGTAGTCCTTGACGAAGAGACACAACAGCGAAACATCCTCGCTTGGCGCCCCGTAGTGGTAGACGTTCTGGACGGCTACACCAACTTTCCCGAAGCGGATTTCAGCCGGCATGTAGAAACGTTCTACCCACTGGCGGTTGAACTTCTGGGTCGTGGGCTTGGCCCAGACACTCGAATCGCGCTACAGAACCTTCTGCGGCGCATCGGCGAGGTCCGCGGGCTTGGCGCGATGGCTCGTGGACGCGGCACCAGACGTGGCTTTCCTTCATGATTGGAGTGAATCGTTGAATTGGATTTTGTGCGCTTGTACATTCTGAGGGTGCGAACTGCCATGTAATGACAGGACCCGGAAAGGGGATCTGTTGTGGTGTCCATTTAAGATACTGTTATTGTCTCCCATGGGGCCTTCTGTTGCCGTAATTCCCTGTGTACCGCTCTGCCGAGTTGACCATCGTGTCCCGGCATCTTTTCTAGACAAAAACGCGGCGGTGTTTTCTTTGTGTACTGAGGAAGTGATTAACTACATATGCATTTTATCACGATGGGCAACAGAATGCTTAAGTTCTGAGTATCCACGCCCCATTTCCTTCAACCTAAATTCTCCAGTTAAACATAAAAGGCCATGCCATAGGTCGCGCATGTTTCTCTTTCGTCCCTCCGCATCCACGATGCACACCCCAATCGTTGACCTAGTATTGTGGTTCACGTTCCTCTTTAGCACCTCCTTCAGCGCACTACTGTTCAATCTCCCCTTCCGGTCCAAGTCTCCCTTCGGCAAACCCAAGCCTTGTCTGCTGGATGCGTGCCAGCTCCGCCAGGTGCTCGCGATATACTCGCTGCGTCCGCACGATCTCGGCCCCGTGGTCGCCCATGAGCTCTCCAAGATCGTCCGCACGCCTTCGTACACACCGACGATGGAGGAAATGGCCGAGCTGGCGATGCGGAGCTACGTCAAGGAGCTGAAGAGATGCGAGTGGGTTTTTTTTAAATGTATGTACCAATACCCACATGGTGGATGCGGCGGAGTGCTGAAGAACTGGCGGAGGCTCCAGGTTCGGCCGCGTCACGGTCGAGGACAATCGTGTCGTGGCAAGGTATGCACGGCGTAAGCTCAATCTCCTGCTGTGGCTCAGGACGGAGGCGTCGGTGGTCAAGAAGGGACTGGACGGAAAGTAAGGCGACCTCTGGCTAGGTAGGCGCTTCGGTGTCTGCACAGCTCTGGACGTGCGAATGAATATGGTATCCCCAGCATCCTGTCTGGCTGTTGGTGGACATTATGTTGGGTGGGTTGTGTATACAGGTCGGATTATAAACACAATGTTTCGGCTCTTGGACTGCCCACTCCTGAATGATCAAGGCTCTCTTTTTGGTGGAGATTCCAACCTACATAAACGGCCGTACTTACGCCTAGACGACTCTTTGGCTGGGACGTGAGCTTACAAAGAGTATCTTCGTGGATGCGGGGAGGCGAAACATCAGCAATCACTCGTCTTGCGTTCAAACTGGATATTTGCTGTAGCTGTGGACGCGGCACTCTGCTCGGCCGAAGAAATAACGGTACAGCCGTCTCTGGGAACCACGTCAGAAACCGGACTCGGGTCCTGCAAACGCCAACAAGCGGCTCGCTGCAAGGTTCTACCACTGTTCTTGCCCCCCCGCCCTCCTTCATGGCAACCGCAGACGAGGATTAGGGGACGGGCCGCGCTTTCTTTTGTCTCTTTCCTTTGTCTCTCACTCTCGTTCGGTCCTTTCTCTTCCTTTGTGATTTCCTTAGTGCACACCTCATCTTCTTGGGACAGGCCTGGGCGGAGGACAAAGGGGAGCTTGCAGCGCGCCTCTTACAGGACCCAGACGCGGGAGAATCTCTCCAAGTTCTGCCCGCACTGGAAAGGTCGGCAGAAAATTCTGTGGGCGGCGGCGCGGAGGGGCGAGGGGAGAGGTAAGGAGCGGTTCAAGAACCGGGACCTCTTCGCCGACGAGCGCTGCAGCCAGCCGATCTTGGACTTTCTCTCCACCATCAACGTGGGGAGGCTGGTCCCAACCCCGGCTGAGGAAGACATACAGAGTGGGGTGTCGGGGTGGGGACTCTGGAGCGGAGGGAGCGGGAAGAGGAGGGGGGGGGGGGGGGGGGGGTGGCGGGGGGGTTGGGGGCGGGGGGTAAGAACAGCGCGGATAATGGGAAAATAATATAAAATGAAATGTGTTGTGTACGGGGTTGCCCGCACGTTTCCAATTATAAGTAACTCCATGTACGCATACCTACGCACCTAAATATATACTTAAGGATTGTCTTAAATTGACGTCACGATACATTGCAGTTCGCACATCCCAGAATTATAAGAGCACACAATCCAATTCAATTATTTAGAAGTTCTTGTATGCCAACGCCCAAAAGACAACCTTTTTACTTTCTGGCCTTTTGCCTCTTGTACTCGTTTGCCGCCTGGCCCTCTTCGCTCTGGATCATGGCCGTCAAGCGCGCCATCTTGGCATGGTACTCCTTGCTGGATTTCTTATCCTCTTGCAGCTTCACCCTGGAGATGAAGCGGGCATCCTTGCGGATCTCTCTCACTGCACCCTTCTTCTCCCGTTTGTGTTGCGCCTTCAGCTTGGATAACTCCCTACGATCGACATCAGGATCGTAGTGCTTGTCCATACTATAATCAGACTCGAACTTGGGTATATTTGATGCGATGGGCAGAGGCCGATGGTGGTGGAGTTGTAATGGGCGGCGTGCGAGCTGAGCTTGAGAGAGACTGGAGGTGAGGTTTTTGGAAGTAGCACAGAGTTGTTTCTGAAAGCCGGTCAGGAAGGCTTGTAGATATGGATAGGCAACATGACAAACCTTCAGTTCGGAGCTGAAATTACCAACACATGCCTTGCTCGAAAGATGGGCTAGGATGTCGTTTGCAGGTCCGAAGACTTCGATAAAGGCAGTTTTCTCAACCCAGAGATTGGCCAATCGCTCTAACAGGCCAAGCAGGGTGTAAAGGAGAGCCGAAGTCGTATCTTCTGTATGTGCGAACATATCCGAGAATGTGAGTTTCCGTGGCTTCCAATCATTTAATGCTTTCTTTATTCGGAAGTCATCCGATTCGCTATAGGGGAAATAGCCTAGTACTTTAGCTTGCGCTACAGGAGCCAGGAGGGAAAGCGCCTTGAGAATGAACGTGATGGCTTCTGGGACGTATCGCTTCGAGAGTGTTTGGTACTGCTAATATTCAGCGCCGCCGCCCATGCAGTGGGGGGACAACAAACCTGAGTGCACAGAGTGACCAGATAGGTTCCCACCGCCAGAACACGCACGGAGTCAAGTGCAACCTGGCCCAGCCATCTGCACATGACGAGCACCGAAGGGGTCACGACCGGGTGGAAGTGGTCACTGGTCGGGAAGATGACTGAAACTGCGGTAAACACAATTAGATCGCCGGAGTGAAGATCCTCATTCATCCGTGTGTCGTTGATCTGCTTGAGCTGGCTTCGGAATGCTGTAGAAACAAACTCCGGATATGTCTTCGTCATGGCGTGTAAGTGACGGATGCATAGTTCAATTGCGGCGAATGGAATTCTGGGTGCTGTGAGATCGGCGATATAGATGATGTGCTCCAGCAGCACGCCAGAGAAATTCTATATCCGTCAAATCAGGTTGTATGAATGAAGCTGTGATTGGCTTTACCTGAAGTTTTGTCTTGTTTTCTGTGGCGAGTTTTGCATGATGCAGGATTCGGATGCGTTGTACAACAGTGGGCGTATCCTCCACGGCGATGTTCTTGACCGCATCCAACATCTCCTTATGTGTTTGCGGACAGAGGAAAGTAAAGGCCAGCCTTTCATCGCGAGCTGTCTCCTCCTTGGGGTCGCCAGCTTTCCTGGGGACCCCACTGGAAGGTAAGACACTTGCAAGAAAGTCCTCCTCTTCCGAATCCGCCTCGGCATCCGAGCCAGCAGCGCTGTCGTCCTCATCGTCCGAGATGTTAACGTCACCGTCAACCATGCCGTCCTCATCCACATCCACGTAACCATCTTCCGACACCTCATAGTCTCCGTCGAGATAGTCTTCGGGATTCCCTTCGGGCATGGCCGGATGGACTGCGCCTGGAATACCGTCACCCAGTCCATATGCAGCGGCCTCGGTGATTCTCTCTTCCTCTTCCCAGCCGCGGTCTTCATCCATGGCATCAGCGCCATTCGCATTCTCCTCTTCTTCACTCTCCTCTCCTCTCATGCGTCGTTGCCGAGCGTCCTCCAGCTTCTTCAACCTCTCGCTTTCCTCCACAGCCTTCTCATCTTCCGTTTTGGTTCTGTCCGCCGGTTTGGATCGTTTGTCGAACATCATTTCCCTGACAGCCTGGTCGTACTCCACCTCCTTCCGTAGCTCCTTGTTTTCGTCCGACGGCCTCGAGATAACCGGCTTCTCGTTGCTCGGCGCTTCTTCTCCACCCAGTGGTTCATTATTCGCGCCCGAAGCAGCTCCGGTCCTTGAGGGTTGTCTTGCGCCCAGCAATGCCCAAAGCTCTCCCATCCCAGCATCCAGCTTCTCCCTCTCGTCCTCATCGTCCTCCTTCAGCTTCTGGCGCTCATACTTGTGAAGCTTCGACTTAGCCATGACCTCCTTCATGACCTCTGCCTTGCTCTTTTTCCGTTGAGGGCCCTTCTCCTCATCATCTGACCCCTCCTCATCATCCTCACCCAGCGCGCGTTTCCTGGGCAATCTAGCAGCATTCGCATCCTCATAATCTCCCTCGCCCTCAAAGTCGTCCTTGAATAGGCCCTGGCCGATTTCGCGGATACCGCCGAGCGACTTGCCGAAGTGCGTGAGCTCGTCCTCATCTTCGAGGTTGAATATCTCGCCGCCACGCACGCGCCTTTGCTTCTCGCGGGTGAACCGCTCCAGCATCCGGTCCTCGGGTGCCATGGTAGGATCGTTTTCTCCGAATCGACGATCCACAATTCCTCCCGCCTTATTACGCTTCTGCATCTCGACCAGCAGTGTCTTCTTACGCTGTATTCCCGCCAGCGCAATTAGAACCAAACCCCAAACCACACCGGAGAAGACGTACATGTTCTTCACCGATAGACTTGCTCAAACCCGGCCTTCCCTCCTTTCCCTTGACTCGTCCTTGCCCCGAGATCTCATGCTTGGTCTTAGTCTTCTTGACCTCGAAGGGATTGAACTCTTCGCGGATACTCTGCAGCGCCTGATCACGACTGACTCTGGAATCATTGCCGCCAATGGAGGTGTTGCGCTTTGTTTTCGCCTTCTTGGGTTTCTGCTGACCGGTTACTCCCGCAGTTCGGAGCGATGCTTTGAGCCGTTTCAGCTGGGATTGGACCATTTTCGAGTTGGTGGACAGAGATGTTTGGGGGCTGTAGTTGCCAGACACCTCTTTTTTGGCTTTAGCGAGAGAACCGAAATTTCTGACGCTAACCTGATTCGATTCCGCAGGGACGGAAGGAGCCGTGAATCATGCAATGTAGATAACTAATCTAACGTGGCGCGAACTCAGGTCTCCAATTAGTTCAGTTCACTACATTGTTAACTATGCACTTGCAACCTACATGGTGGGGTTCCTCAAAACTAACCCTTGGACACGACCGACCCGAGCGAACGGCGTCACTCATAACACAGCATAGCAAAGAATATTCCACTATGAGAAGAGAAGCCTTGCCCTCTACCATCACACACTCCGTACAAGTATCACTCCCGTAATCAACCATGGCTTCTTTCAGCCTTTCGTTACCGCTGTCGTCCGATAAAGTGACTTGGGTAGTTACCGGTTTGCTTCCCCGCCGCCGCCACTCCCGCTTCTCCCGCTTTTCTAACAGCCCCATGGACAGGCCTTGGCGCCCTCCTAGCTGTGTACACAACCTACTGGCAGCTCGACAACTTCCGGAAGCGCACGATCATTAGACCTTCGGGCACGAAGAGCGTGGGTGTCGAGCAGTCAACAGAAGATGGTACAGCACCTTCCCTATATCACATCTTCCAGCTAAGCCCGGCAGCTATTCGCCTTGATACGCTTTCGGTTCTTGCCTGCGGCGTGAATTCTGAGCTTCGCACTGCGTAGATACTCCCTCCCTCTCTCCCATCCGCTGCTTGGCTCCGCTGTTGATTGGCTAACATGTAACCCGACCACCGACAGCGCACTCAAGATCCTCTGCGAACGCGCCCTGAAAGACGAAGCCTTCGGGGAGATCCTCGAGAAAATCGAAGCCGATGACCTCGCCCGCAATTTTGTCGGCCTCCGAGTTCTCGCGCTCCTGCTCCAAAACGGTCTTTCCCTCCTCTCTCCCGACTTTGGCGCACATTTAACACATCGCAGCCTCCCCACGGCGCCTCGTCCAACCGCGCGTCTTTAAAGCCCTCCTCGATACCCTCCGTCGCGCCTCCAAGACGGTCGACCCGCCGCACCCGTACACCATGCGCTGCCAGCGCGAGGCCATCTCGCTCCTCATCCGCCTCATCCCCTTAGGCGAAATCGCACACAAATACGCGATCGACGCCGGCTTGATCGACTGGATCAAGGAGTCGCAGGTGTCGGGCTACGATCCGCCGTCCGCCGCTGTGTTCGATACGAATAGGATCGAACCTATCGATCAGCACCTGTATGCGCTGCTGAGTGCTTTGTGTGGACGCAGCCCTTCAGCTAGGGATAGTCTTGTGGAGCTGGGACTGCTGAGGAATTCGAGAGTCGGTATGTCGCCTACGGGTAGACTGTATGAGCCTGGTGAAGGCCTGATGGAGGTGGTACCACTCCCTGATCCGATGGCGGATGGACATCCGCTGGATGTTTGGACTGCTGCCATGACGGATTAAAACTATGTTGGAATTCATAACGCAGAGCTTGGAGCTCAATCAACGAGTGACATAGACAAACATGTTTTTTCTACATAACCGTCGAGCGGAAATGAGAAGGTCCGCCACGGCGAGTCCAAATACTGCCGCACAGATGCCGCGTCTAGATATGATATCCGAGCACTCGGGAAGATCCGGAGCCATAATACAACACCCGCGCGCACACCCATAGTATCTCACTCGTCCGCATCTCATCGCACTCTGTCCAGCAGCCCCAGTTCAACCGGCACTAAGGCATGCTCAACTCCAGGAACCACCCGGAAGCTGAACCGGGAAAAGGACAGTGTGCATATCACCATGATCTACATAGCTAGGTCGCATGCGATGAATGGATAACCAAAAAAACAAAAGCACAAAGTTTGGCGGAGCGATGACTCAGAGATCTGCGCAGCTCGCGTTTTGTCTAGATATGTATGTGCATGTACTTACCTGTAGACAAGTATATAGGGGAGTTTCCCCGCGCTTGGTTGAGAAGCGATGAAGTCGATTCGACCCACCAATAGCATCGGTAGCGCTAGGTTGAGCCCTCTCCGCCGCCCCGGCGCCGGCGGCGTCGCGCGCAACGGTGTTGACGGCGCCATTGAGTTGGGGATTGGAGGCAGTGAAATGTAATGCATTGGGGATTGCATCCGAACAGCCTCGGTGCGGCTGTGTGTGTATTTGTGGCTAGTGGCCTTTCAGCGCGGGGCCTGATGATACCACACTACCAAGCGAGATTTTTTTATTTTATTTTGTTCATCAATCGCATGCGACCTATCTGTGGCGATGTTCTACCGAGCGAGAATTCATAAGAAATGAAGGAATATGGAAGTGGGTTGAGTGACGGTGTGTGATTATTTCTGGGGTCCCTGGGTCTCAATGCACCAGCAGAACGAGGTTTTGAAGGTCTGGGCATGCTTAGGTTTTCGCGGCAACAACACCCTTCTGCACGAGCGACCCAGCAAAACCTCATTTATTTTCCGAGTGTGCAAATGTGAGAGAACTGCACGGATTTGTGCACGCACGGCCCAGCAAAACCTCGGTAATGAGAGGTGCGGTGTGGGTGTTTACGTTGGCAAGCATAATATCTGATGCACCGGAAAGGCACTTCTGAACATCACTTGCAACCAAACGACAACGGTCTATTATATCCACCGCAGTATGGCTGGAGCCAATACAAAGAAGTACGCCCTTAACGCCCACCGATGCACACAGTTGCAACATCATGCATTTACATCCCACCAAAGTCCAGTCGTCTTGCCACCTTCTTCCCACGATCGACGATAAGCTCTTCCCCGTTAAGCACATCATCATATCCCGCCCTGCGCTTGAGATCCTGTCCAACCTTCTCCTGCTCCTCCGCCCCCTTCTTGCCTGGCAAATCGTGCGGCTTGGTCGGCATCGGTTCCTCGCGGAACCATTCGCTCTCCAGTGCTTCTCGAGCGGTGACCCTCTTGCGGGGATCGAGCCGCAACATGCCGTGCAGCAGCTGCAATCCGCTCATACTCATACTCTGGAACTGCCTCCTCATTCCCTGCAGGTCGACCTCCGGCGGCATTGTTTCGTTGGTGATACAATAATGCGGCAGCTTTGTGACACCCGGCCAATTCTGTTCACTCGGCTGACCGAGAGCAGTAACGATGACCTCCAGCTGCGCCAGGTCGGTGCTGCCGGGCAGGTACGGAACGCGTAGGACCAGCTCGGCGAAGACAGCGCCCATGGAAAAGACGTCGATGGCGGCACCGTAGTGTTTCGCGCCGTAGAAAAGCTCCGGGGGCCGATACCAGCGTGTTACGACTTGGTGGGTCATATTGGTGTGTGGGTCTGCGAAGGAGCGCGCGAGACCGAAATCAGCGATCTTGAGGATTCCAGACATCGTGTACAACAGATTGTTGGGTTTGATATCCTGTCCGCGTTTTTTAGTGGCCAGCGATAGTGTGAGTGGAGTGACTTGGGGGGGGGGGGGGGGGCGGTGTACTCTGTGCAATACGAATT
>Ga0307508_10000209_pt1 | contig 71055 bp, 65 predicted proteins | sample 9_EM_MG_FD_203089 | JGI IMG/M metagenome (GOLD analysis project Ga0307508, IMG submission 203089) | Populus trichocarpa ectomycorrhiza microbial communities from riparian zone in the Pacific Northwest, United States - 9_EM | ecosystem: Host-associated > Plants > Roots > Unclassified | place... | reverse complement strand
GTCTGGAGCGCGGCGTCCATCACGGCGAAACGCTCGCCGTAAGCCCGGCGAATTTTCTCCAAGTGCAATATCTGGTCGTTGCCGGTCAGATACGCATAAGCGATCCGTTGATCGAGACCCGATGTGTGGAGATCAGCGGCCTGCTTGAGAATCAACAGGCGCGAAAATATTTCCACGGGCGCCGCCACCCAACCCAGGCGCAATCCGGGAGCGATCGTTTTCGAGAACGTGCTCGCGTACAGCACCCACCCCGCTTCGTCCCAATGCTTGATCGGCGGAACTTCCGTCCCGCTGTAGCGAAGTTTCCCATACGGGTCGTCTTCCAGAATCACGAGCTTATGCTCCGCCGCGATGCGAGCGAGGGCTTGCCGCCGTTCGGCTTTCATCGTCACTCCCGTGGGATTTTGGAAATTCGGAATCGTGTAGAGAAACTTCGGACGATGCTTTTTGATCAACTCCGGCAGGGCCTCCGGAATCAGCCCATCGCTGTCGGTCGGCACCGGCACGAAACGCGCTTCGAGCGCCTGGAACGCCTGGATCGCCGCGAGGTACGTCGGATTTTCTGTCAGCACGACGTCGCCAGGATTAAGAAACACTTTGGCGACGAGATCGAGAACCTGCTGGGACCCATTGGTGACGAGAATTTCAGAGGGAGAAGCCTTGATCTCGCGTCGTTGCAGCTCGCCCGCGATCCATTCACGCAGCGCCGGGAAACCTTCGCTCGGACCATACTGCAGCGCCTCACGTCCGTGAATCGCCAAGACGTTGTCCGTCGCCGCGCGCACCGCTTCCACCGGAAACAATTCGGGCGCCGGGAGACCGCCCGCAAAGGAAATGATCTCAGGCTGCGCTGCGACCTTCAGGATCTCACGGATCGTCGAAGGACGGAGTTGCCGCATGCGGCTGGCGTAGAGGTCTGACGGGAAGGACATGGCTGGACAAAAAAGCACATCGCCCACCCCCATGCCAACCAGAATTCCGCGCGATCCGGTGCAGCGCGGCATATTGCTCGCCACTACAGGAACGAACGCCCTGTTGTCCGCCGATCGAAAGTAGGAGCGGGCTTTACGCCGCGATCAGGGCGCCCGTCGCAATTGACACGAAACCGACGGTAAAGAGGTAGGGGCGGGACCGCTGGGCCCGCCGCGAATTACCCACTGAAAAAGCAAAAACCCTTGGGCAATTCCGCGATCAGCGTCCTGATCGCGGCATAAAGCCGCTCCTACAATTGACCCCAAATTACTATTTAGCAGCAGCTGGTGCCGGAGGCGTAGGCGGCTGTGGCTTCGGCAGCGTCGATGCGCCTGGCGCAACTTCGGCGAGGTTTGGTTTAGCGTCCGCTTTCACGCGGCCACCCGCCCACTCAATGCCACCGATCAGCATCGCCTGAAATTTTGGATTGTCCCACACGTCCTCACGATGACCCATGGCGTTGAACCATACACGACCTTTGCCGACATTGCGGGCCCAAGCTAAAGGATAAGACGGCCGCTCATAGTCAGAACCAGTCATCCCGGCCGTTTCCATTAACAGCAACACATGATCATCCGCGGCGAAATCCTTGAGCGAATACCATTCTTCCTGAACTTCGAGTACGTTGCCGACGGTGGCAAACCCGGGAAATCCGGGGTCGATCACCTTGGCTTTGGCTACCTGCTGCTTGCCGTGTTTGATGAATTCGCCCCCGAGCATTTTGATATAGGGATCCGATTTGTCTCCGTAGTTCACATAACGCTGCGTGCGGATCGCATTGTTTCCTCCACCACTTTCACCGGTATGAAAAGTATCACTACCGCTGTGAATCGCCACGAAACCTTTACCACCCGCGACTGCGTCGAGTAGCGCCTGTTTGCCGGCGGCGGTCATCGCGGGCTGCCCGTCCGTTCCCACGCTGAGCAAATCGCCGCTCGTGTAGAACATGATGACATCAAATTTCGCCAGATATTCGGGCGAAAACAGACTGCCGTCTTTACTGAAGGTCAGCGCCAGGTCGTGTTTCTCCGCCAACGTGGTCAGGATATTCTCCGAGTAACTCGGCTTGCCGTCGACATGTTTGATCGGCGCGTGTTCGAAGCCCGAAGACTTGGTAAAATAAAGCACGCGCAAAGGCGCGGCGGAAAGAGCGGACAAAGAAAAGCCGAGCATCAACAGCCCGGCCGCAATCATTTTAGGGTAGGATTTCATGCGAAGGGAAAGCATAACAAATAAAAAGCCGGGCGCAAATATTCACGCCCGGCGACCGTTACATGGTTAAGCTCAATCGAGCTGAGCGATGAGCGTTGAGAGTTGAGAGCCGAACGCAAACCAACGAGTGTACGGCCGAAGGTCCCCATTAAAGGCTACACCTCGCCCAAAGAATCGGACGCTCAACTCTCAACACTCAACTCTCAGCCGTCAGACCCTCACCTCTCAACTGCCCGAGCACCCCTCAGACGGCGCAGATGTCGACACCCTGCTTGAGTGAGGCGAGGACATCGGGGCGCTTCGGCACAAACTCTTGCGCGACGTAACCCGTGTAACCGGTTTCCACGATCGCCCGCATAATCGCTGGATAATACAGCTCCTGCGTCTCGTCGATTTCCGCGCGGCCCGGGACGCCGCCCGTGTGATAATGGGCGAAATATTGATGGTTCGCGCGAATCGTCGCGATGACGTCACCTTCCATGATCTGCATGTGATAGATGTCGTAGAGCAGTTTGAACCGCGGCGAATTCAATTTCTTGCACAGCTCGACACCCCACGGCGTGCGATCACACATGTAATCCTTGTGGTTTACGCGGCTATTGAGCAGCTCCATGCAAACAGTAACGCCTAGTTTTTCCGCCAGCGGCAAAATGCGTTGCAGGCCCTTGGCGCAATTTTCCAGACCCACGTCGTCGGCCATGCCGTCGCGATTACCCGAGAAACAAATCAGATTGGGAAACCCCGCCTCGGCGGTCGCATGCAAGTGGCCTTCGTAAGCCGTCACGAGCGCATCGTGGTACTCGACCCGGTTCCAAGCCTTGGTGATTCCGCCGACGCTCGTCGTTCCGGATTTTACCGTCGGATTGCTTACCATCGCGCAAATGAGCCCGTGCTTTTTAACCGTCGCAAAATCGGAAGGCTGCAACAGTTCGACTGATTTGAGTCCCATTCCCACCGAGGCAGCGCAGAGATCGTCGAGGGAAACCGACTTGTAGCACCACTGGCACACGGACTGGTTTATCTTTCCGGATTTGGTGATCATAGGCGCATCTTTGGATTGAGCTTGGGCCGCGGTGGCTCCGGCGAGAAGAGCCGCACCGACACCGATTTGAGTAAGCGCCTGTCGGCGACTGATGGGGGTATTCATGATTTAAAAAATTAAGTGAGAGGGACGGCATTTAGCAAGACCTCAACACGTCGTCAAAACATTGGACAGTCCCTACGCTTTCAACAATTCCTCCGCGTGCGCGAGGGCGCTTTTTGCATTGCGGTCGCCGAGCATGCGCGCGAGTTCGCCCACGCGGACTTTGCGGTTGGCATGAATTGGCTCGATCGACACCGAGGCGCGGTCGCCACTCTGGTCTTTGGTGACGACAAAATGATTCTGCGCCTGCGCTGCGACCTGAGGCAGATGCGTAACACACAACACTTGGTGCTTATCCGCGATGTCGGCCATTTTTTCGCCAACGATGCGCCCGATTTCGCCGCCGACGTTCGCGTCAACTTCGTCGAAAACCAGCAATGGCACATCGTCGATTTCGGCCAGCACGGCCTTCAACGCGAGCATGACACGGGCGAGCTCGCCGCTCGACGCGATGCGCTGCAATGGCAGCGGAGCTTCACCTACATTGGGCGAAAACAAAAATTCCACGCCGCAATCACCGTGCGGACCGATCTCCGGCAATGGTGTAAGCTGCACCCGGAAATCCGCTTTCTTGAAACCCAATTGCGCGATTACTTTCGCGGAGGCCTTGGCAAGTTGCAGCGCGGCTTTTTCGCGCGTCGCGCGCAATTCGGTCGCAAGTTTGCGCGCGGCTTTCAGCGCGTCGGCGATCTGCTTTTCCAGTTTCGCGAGCGAACCCTGCACGTCGCCCTGGAGTTCCAGCCGCCGGCGCATTTCATCCCGGGCGGCGATTACACTTTCGATTTTAGAGCCGTGTTTGCGCTTCAGCTCCAGCCACGCGTTCATCTTGGTCTGCAAAACCTCGGCCTGCTCGGGATCAAAATTGAGCGACTGGGCCAGCGCCGAAAACTCCGCGTCCAAATCTCCAAGTTCGACCGAACTCGACAGCAGCCGGTCGGAGAGTGGTTTGCTCGCAGCATCGAGTGACTCGAGCTGACGCGCTTCGCGTAGCAATCCCGCCAATCGGCCCAACAAACCGTCTTCGCCGCTCAGCCCGTTGCTCAATCCAGAGGCGAGCTGGACGATTTCCTGCGCGCTCTGCTGCCGGTTGTAATCGCGCTCGAGCGTGGCGATCGCTTCTTCAGTCAGCTCAAGTTCGTCAATCTTCGACAGTTGCACTTTGAGGAATTCAATCTGGTCGGCCGACAATTTTTCGGCGCCTGTGAGACGGAAATGTTCCTCGACCAGTTCGCGCCATGCGCGATAGTGCAATTGATACTTTTCAAGCGCCGTTTCGTTTTTGGCGAACAGGTCGAGTAGCTCTCGTTGACATCCTTCTTTCAACAGCCGGCGCGGCTCACCAGGCCCGTGAAAATCGATCCAGTATTCCCCCAGCTCCTGCAGCGCTGCGAGCGTGGCCATGCTGCCGTTAACGGAAATCCGCGGTGCTTTATCGCGCGGCAGACTGCGTTTCAAAATGAGCACTCCGTCGTCGCAGGGGGGAAGATCAAGCGCGGTGAGTTGGGTGTCGAGCTTGCGGCTGTCGGTGAAAAAAAGCGCGGCTTCCACTTCGGTGGCGGGGGCGCCTTGCCGGATGATCGTTTTGTCGGCACGCGCCCCGGCGAGCAACGACAGCGCACCGAGCAGGATGCTCTTGCCCGCGCCCGTTTCGCCGGTGACTGCCGTAAATCCTGTTTCGAAATCCAGTTCGACTTCCTCGAGCAAGGCCAGATTGCGAATACGCAGCGATTGAAGCATGGCCGATAAGGGCACAAACACCCGGGTATTTTCAAGAGGAGTGTGGCCGCCATTCAAAATATTCTTCGCCACTGACGGGAGCACGTCTTTCCACCACGATCGCCTCATAGCTCTTCAAGCACACGTATTCATCCCGCCGTTCCAAAAGAACCAAACCCTTCACCCTGCCAGCGAAGATGTCTCTTTGCAGGAGCTTGCTTGCCCCACGACAGGCTTGGGGCCCTGAGCATGTCGAACAGGCAAGCGATCAGCGTGTCGCGCGCCAAACGAGCGTCTCGAATCGCCGGCAAGCAAGCTCCTGTATTTCGATCAACCGAACTGTAGGTACTGAACCCTCCCAGCGGGCGATATACACGGTCTTGTATGCGTCATTTTCAGCCGATTTCGGTCACCAATAATTTTTCTTGCACGGAGGCCCGCCCGTCGTGCTTAGTAACCCCTCGATTGGACCTTTAGCTCAGTTGGTTAGAGCGTTTCGTTGACATCGAAAAGGTCACTGGTTCGAGTCCAGTAAGGTCCACCATTTTGATAAAACGCAACTCAGCAATGAGTTGCGTTTTTTTATCTTCCGAAAAATGGCTTAGTGACAACGTAGGTGACAACGTGACCACTGAGTTTCATTGGTGTTCTGTGTGAATACTTGAGACGGTCGTCTAGTAGTCTACCACTGACGGACATTGCATAAAATTCATCGGCCTACGCCGAGAGACAAATGTACGCAATCGCGCCAGACGAGTAGACGTTTCAAACAAGCTGCACGCGTTAGACCGTGTGCCTCGGAAACTCACACTAGATCCATCGCCGAAAAAGTCTGAAGATCGTCATCGGTCGGATTGGAGTATGTCGCAAGTCGATTGGAATGTGCCGCAATGGCCTTTTCGAAAATGTTGCGAACCATGCGACCGTTTGCGAAGGCATTATCTTTAAATTTCAGTCGTCCTTCAATCACTTCAGCCAATCTCGTAGAGAAACTATCGCTGTATCGATAATTGTGGGAATTCGACAGGGCAGCGAATATGTCGAGCAATTCACTTTTTGTGTAATCCGGGAATTCGACAAATTTATTAAAACGAGATAAGAGTCCGGGATTCGTTTGCAGGAATTCTTTCATTTTATCGCTATAGCCGGCGACGATGACGATAAGGTTTTCCCGATTGTCCTCCATGTATTTGAGCAAAGTTTCGATAGCTTCACGCCCGTAATCTTGCTCCATTTTTCCCGATAGCGCATAGGCTTCATCGATAAACAGAACCCCACCCAGAGCTTTTTGGCACACGCCCAAAGTTTTAATCGCTGTCTGGCCAACATAACCTGCAACCAAACCAGCACGATCTACCTCCACAAGATGCCCGCGAGTGATTAGCTCTAATTCCCGGAATATTTCCGCCACAATTCGTGCAACGGTAGTTTTACCCGTGCCTGGATTTCCTGTAAAAACCAAATGCATGGAGATCGGTGGCGACTTGATTCCTTTGCTGGATCGCAATCGACGAACCTTAATAAGGTTCACTAACGATGCGACTTCCTGCTTAACCGCGCCAAGTCCGATAAGCGACTGAAGTTCCTGCAACATCGCTTCTAAGTTTTTTTGGGAGGCTACGCCATTTTTCCCGGTGACATCGCCCGGCCCTCGATTGTGTTTTATGATTGAGTCGCTCTTTGTAGAGTCAACTTCGTCATCTGGAAAAGACAAATCGGCGTCCTCAACGATGGGTTTTGGAACCAAATTTTCATTTTTATCTAAAACATTTACGTGGTGATTAATGATTCCTCGAAGTTCGAATAAGTTCAGACGGGATTTGCCCAAGAAAACGACCCGGAGATCGGTGTTTGCGTGGATCAAAAGCGGGTTATTTTCGTCCAACAAATTATTTTCGTTAATGTACCCCCACAGTCGCTGATTTAGCTCCATACGATTCATCGGTTGACTTCCAACAATCTGAATTAATGGAAGTCGCGCTTTGACTCGTTCCAGCAAACGAATTTTTAACTGCGGAAACTCTCCATCGCTTACTTCTTTTTTTGCGGCTCGAACGTGCCAGTCAATTGCTTCCTCTGGATCCGCATCAACTCCGACTCCGTACTCATACATTTCTGCGAGTCGATACATTGCATCAGCATTACCTCGCTTAGCCGCTTCTAAAAACCACATCCGTGCATTGGCGTAATCAATCGAAATGCCACTTTCTCCCAAAGCGTACGCATTTCCCAGCGTTAGTTGAACAGCAACATCACCACCGATGGCGCGATCTTTGAGCGTTTGCTCGATTTCATTTATGGCGGTGAATATCTTGCTGGGTGAACTGTTAAAGTTTCGCGGAACACCTAGGTGCTCCATCCAACTCAGCAGGGGATCCAAGAGTTCGTTGAGCCGAGCCCGTTTTTTGGAATCTTCGGTATTATCTAGTCGAAGTATTGTCTCACCTAAATCAATTAAAACGTCCAATGCTTGATTGGTAGCCCGGTCTTGGTTCGTCTGGCTATCTTCTTTAACTAAAATGCGGAAAAAAAGAGGAGCGTCGTTAAGCGAACCTGAGAGGACTTCACGCCGGGCAATGGTGCAGTACTCTCGCAAATAATCCCTTGCTTGCGTTTCACTAAATTCGGCTGCATTCGCGTCCAGAAAAGTGCGGATAAATTCAACTTTATCTGAAGACAGGTAGCGATCAGAGGAACCGATAATCCATGCCGAAAAAGACCCCAAATATCGCACGACACCGGCCAGCAATTCATCGGAAGTCACATGATATTTATGGCATGCATCGTTACCTAGAATTTCAACAAGTGCGATGCACGCTTTCACCGCAGGCGGGTCAGTCTCCTCCGGGTTTCGTGGAAAATCATTCATAGGTTAGCGTTCACCGAAAAAGTGGTGAAACTAATTAACGGCGAAGGCTCTTTTCCACTCTTAATTTTCCTGCATTCTTCACCACTTGTTCAAAGTGCCGCTCCCCCACGAGCGATAAAAATACAAATCCCAAAGCCAAATATTTTATATCCTCCGGAAGTGCCAGTTTCTCATAACTATCGATCGTCGTGTTAAGCTCACTCTTTTGTTTTTCCTGGTCACTCTGAAATGCTAGCAACGACGACAGAAGATAATCAGCTGCCTCTTTAAATGGTCCAAGCGCACGAATGTCTCCCATGCAGCGTTCAACTAGGTCGCGACGGCTTTTCGCGCGGTGCCGGTCAATTTGCTTATTTGCTTGGGCCAGCAGCTCACTGATCAGATAGTCGAGTGGGAGAGCAACGTCCTGACCGTCCGGGCTCTTAAAAATAGAAATACGCGTTCGGAGAACACCAGCGGCTCCTACACCTGCAGCAAACGCCGCCAGTAGGCGATTGTCCGCTAATGCCCCAAACACATTCCGGAAGTGGTATATAAAATATAGGGCAACAACTCCGAAAAGCGCATTTATGATCATATAGATCATGCCCCAAGGACTGAGAACGGCTTTCAGCGGTTCATCACGATATCGCTTGGCCACCTCAATCATCCCAATCGTTGCCCCTAACAAGGCAGACAAGCCGATCGTTTTGTCACCGGCCAACAAAGACAACGGCTGCAACCAGACCACGTATATACCAAGCACAGACAAACCAACCCCGATCGTTGGCCACCACGGCCAATCAGATAAGCGCTCCGAAACGTTTGGCAGGATCGGTTGGGACATTTCTCGCCTCAAAGAACCGCCCGTATCAAATGATTGCCGTAAGGATCTTCTTGCGCGACTTCTACAAACTTCAATTTCTCCAGACTTCGAATAACATGTAATGACTGATCGAAATTAGGATTTTGAATCTCTGGCGCCGTCTGTTTAAGGAGCTCGTGGAATTTCAGCTCACGATTCGGTGCAGCTCGTAATGCTCTCAGAAAGGGGGCACTGTACATGACAACCGCTTCGTCCAAAGGCGACGGCTGATTTGACGACGGAGCTCGGCCTGATCCGGTGACGAGATAATCTAATGAAAAATGTTTGCTGAGGTTTTCCATGAAATAACGCGTCGTCGACAGTTAACGAAAGCAATAGGGAATGGAAAGGGGATTGCAAGCAACTCAGCCTCCAGGAGGTTAATTGCCTAGGGCCAAATCGACGATAATATATGTAGCAGGAAGACAATGGCCGCAACTTTTCCAATGCCTGACAGGCATTCGTAGATTTCCTCTCCACGCCGCCCGTGGAAGTCATTATCGCTACGCATTTTCACCCCGAATCTCGATTGCTGTAATGACCGGTTCGGTGGCTGGCACCAACAGCCGAAAATCTATCGCCAAACCTCGCATAATTTCGATGCGATGTTCTGCAATTTTTCTCACAACCGAGGAGAGGTTTTGACCGCGCACAACGATTTCTTGATCAGCAAAAACAATCGTGAGCTCTTCACCATGCAGTCGAGCATGGCTAAATCGTGACCACGCGAACACCCACGTTTCACCATCAGGAAGATGAGCAGTAAGCGTCAGAGCCTCTTTTTCACCCTCCACACACGGAGGGGGAAGCCCGGCGGCTTGGCGATCCATTTGCTCTCTGAGAGTCATACGCGGATTCCTCGATTTTGATGTTGGGCCATCCGGCGCCGGACATATTCGCGCTGGCGGATGAGTTCTACTTCACGGTTGATCCGCGCCCTCGTTATGTGCGCGTGCATTTGCTCAGCAACCTTGGCCGCATTCCCCTTCGGCTCAATGCGCAAGGCAAGTTCGCGTTCACCGCTGCGTTGGATGTTTTCGCGCAATGCTGTCTTGTCAGGCGTCAGCACCACGACCCGCTTTCGCGCGCGTGAGATTCCGACATACCATTGCTGCGCATTCGTGGCAGTGCGGTTGCCGTCATCGGCGACAATCACAGTGTCTACGGTCTTGCCCTGGGATGCGTAAGACGTGACGGCGTAGCCGCGGACGAACAGGCGTTGCGAAGGCGCAAGCGTTTTGGTTTCCCCACGTTCATCGTTGACCACCAGTGCCCCCGTTTTATCGATACGGGACACCGTCACCAGTTCTCCGTTGCGGAACCGCGCCCCCTCGACGCTCCGGCCGTTGGCCTTGAGTTGCAGCCGGTCGCCCGGAGCGATTTCCATTGGCATCGGTTTCACAACGGCAAGGCGGTCGGCGTAACGAAAACTTACTGTTGAACGGCGACCGTCCTTCACGATGGCAACGCCTCGCTCGTTGGAGCCGGTTACCTCACACACCTCCCCTTTGACGAAACGCCCATAGCGTTTGAGAAAGACCACGGAGTGCCCGGCCTCGTAAAACCGCGCGTCGCGCTTCTGCGCCTCGCCGCGATCAACCGGCTGGTAGGTGATCAACGTAATGCCCGTTTGCAGTTTCCCGGACGACTGCATCGCCGAACGAACGGCGTCGTTGGTCGCATAAACCTCACTCCATGTCTGCGCCACGACCAGAGGACGCTCACCACGCTGCAACGCAGTGAGGTACTCGCCAGCAATAGCCTCGCGGCGCGGTTCGTCTGGCAACTCGCGGACGCAGCCCAATTTTTCAAGACGATCATAAGATTCAGCAATTTTGCCGTTGGCGGCTTCCTTCACCGCCGCACGATATTGGCGAATGAATCGCTTTTCATCCGCTGAGCGTGCTAGTCCGGGGTCTTGTCGGCGAATCGTACGGAGCACCGCCACTCGTGGAGATGAATGCTTTTCGATGGCGCGCAACGCGTCAGACGCGGCCACCGCACCATGCTGCCGGGTGTCGCCCGACAGAATCAGCCGTCCATGCTGCGCTTGCACGAGTCGAATCAAATCGCGCAGATCGCGTCCACCGACCTGCCCCGCTTCGTCCAGAATCACGACGGCGCGCGGCGGAATCTGTCGTGTGGTGAGCGCATGGGCCAATGTCTGCGCGCGCAGGCCGTCGTTTTCCAGCCCCTCCACTTGCTGACGTTGGGGCGCGAGCACCACGACGGGATATCCCCCTCTGACAATGCCACGCTCGACGTCCTTCAACGTATGGCTCTTGCCCGTGCCAGCGCCGCCACGAAAAATCGTGGCAAAATCATGGCTTGTCAAAATTCGCTTGGCTGCGCGCGCCTGCTCCCGTGAAAGCGTAGCATCTGGCTGGTGATCGGAACAAATGTCACCGTAACGGAAACGGCCGTCGCGAACAGTCACAACGATTTCCAATTCGCAGCCAAGCAATTCGCGAGACGTTAGCTTATGTCCGCCGTCCTCCACGCGCAAATAGCCGCGTTCGGCGATGACCCGATTCAGATCGGAAAGATCGAAGTTCTGACCGCGACCACGCGCAAGCGCTGCCGACATAAGTTCATGGTCGTTCACCACTGACCGGCGTTCGAAAAGGTGCTGGTCAGCCCAGGTCAAGGCAGCACTCACATCGGCAGTTCGCATCTGCTTTACGGTTCCCTGCCGTAAAGCTTCCAACGCTCGGATTTCCTCGGTGGTAAGTTGCTCTTTCCAATGCGACCGCAACTCATCGGCGGTGGAACTTTTCATTTTTCGCCGACGATGTTCGTGTGCGATGCGTGTCCGCAGTTCACCCATGTCCCCATCGTATCCTTCTGCTTTCCGACGCTGCGCCTCAGCTTCGATTTGCTGGTGACGCTTCGAAAAGCAAGCAATGACGCTCCGAGGCACGTGCTTGATTTCGAAATCCCGGGCTTTGTTTTCGATTTCATAGCCAAGCAAGCAAAGTCCTTTGCTCAGCTCGTGGTAATACAGGTTCTCTGCGAATTTCTGAGCCCGATACATGCCTCCCGTCTGGAGTGCCTTCCAACGACCCTCTACCGGATCGAATGTCGCGTTAAACACGACACAATGCGTGTGCAAATGCGGATCCAGTTCGCGACTAGTATCATGACGAAAAGTTGCCGCCAGCACGTTGCCGGTGACTCGTTCGTCTTGCTGCTTCAATTTCCGCACGCGGGTCTCGGCGAATTTCTCCAGTTCCGCCATGGCCCTGCGCACGGCCTGATCGTGAAGCTCCACAACCCGCTTGTCCTCGCAAAGAGCGACAATCGAAACGCTCTTTGGCGGACTGAAAGTGAAATCGTGAAAAATGCGCCGGTTCGCCGTCAGTTTCCCGTTTTCGCTGCGGACGGTATTGAACCGTTGCGTCAGTCGATTGCCGGTTAGCGGATTCTTGCCTTCGCACAGCGCAAGAAAGTCTTTTTCCGCCACGACCGCGGTCAATCCCAGCTTCTTTGCCGCCGCGCCGATCCACTCCCCTGCGACCTGCTGGCCCTCGGAATAGTAGTCACCGACGCACAGATGCTCGCGGAAATACTCCCGCGCATTCTGCAGATTCAATTGTGGTTTTGGTCTCAACATAGTGCCCCTCTACCTATGCGCCGTTTTTTCGGGCAAAATTATGTGTGGCAGTTTTCATATCCATGACGCGGTGGTTCCCTCAATCAGACATGCGCCGTTGTCCGAAATCACGCCCGCGTTCCTACCGAAAATTCAGTAGTCGCGTAAGTGTTCCTCGATCCCAATCCCCAAGCGCGAAACGCATTCGCGTTTCTTTTTCAGGTAGACGCATTACCCCTTGCCCAAAATGGCAACGAATCGCTGCCGCTGAAACATTATCAGGGAACGATAATGAACGAGACCGGCGCTGAAGAATTTCTGACTTACGAAAGTTTACGGTCGAAAAACCGCGATATGAGCCACACCGGGGTTGCACGACGGCTCGGCTTCGTCTCGAGGTTACCGCCGCTAAATGCGGGGCGCTCGCCGACGCCCCCGCACCCCTGTCTCGGGGCAACTAATAAGAAAGCAAATAGGGTTTCGCTACAGCCTAACGAACCGTATGCTTTGACCTCGCCCGGCAGCTTTTTTAATGCGCCCAAGGCATCCGCATCAACACGATCACACTGGAATTCTGTTCACTTACGTCAAAAAGAAGCCCCCTGATTTGGACTCTTCTCTTATAGCATGGACATAGGCGTCGACGTCTGCCCTTCGCTCAAATCGTATCTTATCGCCTTTGAATCCATCAAATAGCCGTAAGTGCCCTTGGTGCGATTGAAAATTGGTTCGCGACCAATACTCGGACGACCACTGGAGTAACGCCCTAAAACTCTCTTGTGCTTGCGCTGGATCTCTCTGCTTTGAGCTTTCCGAGCCGCGCTGAATCAAGCTAGTCCGGCATAGCTCCAATGGCATATCGAGCCAAAGCAACGACTCGGCAGAATCTAAAAATCTAGAGGCCAGTTCGCCAAACACTCCCTCGACCACCCATGCAGGAGCGTTCGTGTGACCGGCGATCAAATTACTAATTTCGTCAGCGGATCTCCTCTCGTTGAAACCTCCGGGCATCCAGAAAATACTATCCAAGTGAATGAGACGCGCGCCAAAAATAGCCGAGAGTTGCCCGGCAAGATAACTTTTTCCGGACCCACTGTTTCCAATAATCACAATGCGTTTTTTCATTGGCTCGTCTCATATTGTAGACCGTCCCGCAGCGCGAGGCCCTGAAGTCAGAGATAGCATCTAGCCTCGTTTTTCGACGGGATAAGCGATGAAACCCGTTTTTACCCCACGCTGGAAACCCGCGCCTTCATAAAAACGCAATGTTTCTTCTTTTTTACTCCCGGTCTCAAGCATCACTTTGTAGCACCCAACTTGCCACGCATAGGCTAAGGCGAAGCGAAGAACAACGGTGGCGAAACCTCGTCTCCGGAATTCTGGATCAGTGACTACATTCTCAATCAATCCGTATGGCCGAAGACCACGCGTCAGATTTGGGATCAGGGTAAGGGTGCAGGTGGCGACGATCTTTTTTCGCTCTTCGACGACATAGTATTTCAAATTCTCGCTCGCGAGAATTTCCAACCAAAGTCGTTGCACAGCCTCATCCCCAGGATCAACAACCGGATCCTCAGGATGGAGGAACGCGTAAAGCCGCAACAATTCGGGCAACTCTCCGGCAGTGATGCAGCGGCAATTCATTTTTTTTCGCCCAACTTTATCGCTCGGCCCCAGATCGGCGAGTGCAAACAAAACGGTGGTTTGTGCCATCGATTTTGCCTTTCGAAGTCACAACTCCGAAGCGCAGCCCATGTCACCAGGCAATTTTACTACGGGAAACTTCAGACCAAGGGTGCGGGGCGGTATGGATCCGAAATGCGGTCAGCAGCGAAGTCCGCGCGCAGATCCTATTTTTTCTCAGAAACCCAGGCTAAGATGCAAGCCGCATGAAAAGACAAGTGTGTCTTCCTACCGAAAATTCAGGTGGTCGCCTACCGAAAATTCAGCAGAGGCAAACCGTCGCCGGACACAGCAACACCCACAAACATCAGGAACGAAAAAACGACATTATGAACTCAAAAATATCCATTCCCTCATCTGCCGAAACTGCACTGTACCGCACCGAATTCTTCCGACTGCCAACACCCGGCAAGCGCGATCCGCATTTCGGACTTTCACGGGGCTGGTACTATAAAGCGGCAGCGGCCGGTGAAATTAAACTGGTCGCGATCCGTCAACGCGGAGCGCTGCGCGGAGTCCGCCTCATCGCTTACGATTCAGTCGTCGATTACATTCACCGCTCGATGTGCAAAGCAACCGCCACGGCGGCCCCGCAAACGAAACTGCCGCTCGAAACTACGAAACCCACTACGCCGGGCTCTGCCAGTCTTCCACAATCAGGCGAGGCACGCGGGTGAACTCGCGCACGTTGTTCGTTACGAGAACTGCACCCAGAGCGAGCGCTTGGCCGGCCAAGAGCACGTCGTGTGGACCTATGGGCTGGGCATTGGGTTTAAGCGTTTCCAAGTAAGCACGAACCGCGGCCGCCTCTGTCGCATCGTCCTCGGTGAACGAACGGACAAAAGGAAAGATTGTGCGGATCAAGGCCAAACGCTGCCGCGATTTTACCGGATCAGGACTGCGCGCCACGCCATATTCAAGTCCGTACCAAGCGACAGCGGACAATACGCAGTCATCGACATGAAGAGCGACTTTGTCAGCGAGCCCCTTGTCGATACCGCGGGCGAGTCGAGAAAGAGCGTTGGTGTCGAGGAGATAGATGGCCATCGACTAGGGGCGAGGCCATTCACTTTGAATCGGAGGCAACGCCCGGAGCTTGCGCAGCGCCTGCAACCGTCGCGCCTTCGCTGCCGGATCAATGATCATGAAACCATCCGGCATCGGCGTGACCTCATACGTTTTGGCTCTAACGTCGAGTGAACTAGGCAGCCGCAGCGCCTTGGAATTCCCTGCTTTGAACACTTTTGCCGTGATTGAGTTCATGTGCCTACATTGTATCTACAATTGCTGCCGTCAAGTCGAAGCATTCGCCACTCTGACCGGGGCTTTACTTTCTGCCTTCATCGGCGTCGTGAACATCAAAGGCTGTTTGAATATCGTCCCGATGGGAAAGTCCCATTTTGTCCTTCTGTCCTTTCACCCAGTCAGACACGTCATCTTGCCAGCCTCGCTTCGAAAGAAACGAATTGAAGACGAATATCTCCTCTTCGGTAGGCCGTCGGCCGTTGGAATAGCACCATTCCAAAACTTTCGTGTCATCTTGTTCTTCTTCCGCTTTCGCAACGAGCGCCGAGTAGTCGATGCGAAGAAAGCGACACAGCCGACCATCGAAGCCATGTCCGCGGTTGTAGTCGGCGGGCAGCTTTCCTTGGGAGTGCAGCCGAATCTTATCCAACATGCGCCCAAAGAAAACCAAACCTCCCACCGTTTCGCGATCTGATCTAAGACCGAGAATTTTCATCGTCGATTGCCAGCGTTTACGATGAGCCACGGTCGCTGGAGACCATTGCCGGCGCCTTGGGCTTTGTTCCGAAAATAAACCGGAGGCTGCTAGGCAACGCCACCAGCCACGAGGTCGCATGCGATTCCCCTTTGGTAACGTAAAATCGGAACTCGTATCCTTTAAACTTACTCAGGAACTCCGCCAGCGGTTCATTTATTTCCGCAACGTTGGGTTTAAAATAGCTCTGTGGGTCCTCAACCTCGCTAGGGTCCATCGACATGAAAACCCTTTTCGGAACCGCGTCGTCGGCCTCGAATATCTCTCCCGCCATCAGCTTCTCCAAAAGGCCATAGCCCAAATTAGGGCTAGCGATAATGTAGTTCTTAAACAACTGCCGGTCATAATAATTCAGCCACGTCGCAAACGTCCCACTGAGAGAATAGGTCCACAAAGTAATATCACGTGATTGAATCCGATACCTGCCGGCAATGGATGGAATCAATTCCTTCTTCACAAATTCGTAGTATGCACCCGGCACTTTCGTGATCACTTTCCTCTCATCGATGGGCGGAGTAAAATCACGGCTGCGTTTCGCAGCCAGTGGTGCGCCAAAGCCTACCCCATAGCTTACTCCTACAACGATGTAGGGGCGGACTGCGCCATCACGCTGGAGGTAGTCGGAAATGTCGGCGGCCGAATTGAAGGCATATTCTCCGTCGAGGATCAGCAGAAGCGGATAAGGATTAGACGACGAAGAATACCCTTCGGGCAGACTGACGCTAATCACGTAATTATCCTTGGTCGATGTCGCATGCAAAGTGAAAACTTGTCGCCTCACCTCAGGCGACTTCATTGCGCTAGGCGCTTGCGGTGCAGCGGCGAGAGCCACCAGACCTATGGCGATTACGAGCTTAAGGTTGAGGCTCATCCAATTTTTTGGCCGACAATGAATATACTGCCGAGGACAGTCTCAATCAAATTGCCATTTTGCGGAAAGCACGGGTATCACGCATCAGGGCAGCGTGGGCGATCAACCAAGTAAGTCTGGCAACCTGTCGAGTGCGTCGCGTTTGGCTGCATCTTCAATATGTGTGTAATGCCGCGACATTTGTTCTGAGTCGTGACCGATGATGTCCCGCGCCACTGCTTCGGAAACGCCGGCATTCTTGAGTAGCGAGGTGGCGGTGTGACGCAGCGAATGGAATGTGATTTCATTTCGCAACCGCTTGCCCTTGCGTCCGACGCCCCGCGACTCGTCCTTACCAAGACGCGCCGCGACGAGACCGGCGACGACGAGCAGTTCGTAGAACTGTTGGCTGAGCCGTCCGACATCGCCGTCTTTTTCGACTGCGGCGCATGCCTTCGGAAAAACCGGTGCGCGCGGATTATCCGCCGCCGACAACTCTCCGAAGTAGTTTTGCAGCGTCTTCGCGAGCGGGATAAATTGCCGCCGTTTCGTTTTGCTCGTGGTCAACGTGATTTCGTTGCGGGTCAGGTCGACGTTGTTCCAACGCAAGGTGGCGACGTCCTTCAGTCGTTGGCCGGTGTACACGCCAACCAGCACCATGCCGCGCCACTCATCGGTGGCCACTGTGAGTAATTTTTTGAGCTCCGCCAACGTGAACGGACGCCGAATCGATTCCTCGGTTTTGAGGATCGAAACCTTGGCGGCAGGATTTTCCATGATGAAGCCATCGCGCCACGCGGTTTGAAGCATCGTACGCAGGATCTTGAGCTTGTTGTTGGCGGTCTTGGCGCTGGCCTTCGCGGCAGAACGGTCGCGGAAGCCAGCCAGGTCGGCCGGGTTCACATATTGCAAGCCGAGGTTCGCCTTGGCGGGCGTCTCATCAACAAACCCATTCACCGCGGATTTGTAAGCGAGATAGGTCACGCCGCCGATCTCGCCCTTTTTCCGAGCGAGCCATTGAGCAGCGTAATCCTTGAGCGTGGCCGACGCGAGCGGTTGGCCCACCAGTCGCTCGTTGAGATCGGTCAGAATTCGTCGCATTTGGCCTTCTGTGGCCTTTTTCTGGTGAGCCTCTTCCAAGTCGTCAGCGATCCGTTGCGCTGCTTTTCGATTAGGTTGGGTCGCCGCTAACCGCGTCGATCTTTGGGCACGAGAACCGTCTTCCCGGTAGAAGCAGGCCCACCAAAAGGGCGACCGTGGTTTTTGTCTCAGGGAGGCCATGAGTTACGTCGAATTTAGTGACAACGACAGTGACAACGAGTGCCATCATTCACCAATGTTCCTACTGTTCATTATCAACGAGTTAAATTTCGAAAAGGCCAAAAAAATGAGTCACTGGTTCGAGTCCAGTAAGGTCCACCATTAAAGCCCTTCACCAAGAAGGGCTTTTGCATTTAATCCTCGGGAAAGCATTTGCGCCCGCGAATCCAGCAAATGGCCGCGAATCCAGAAAAATGGCCGATTGGGCGCGAATGCCCCCGCAACGGTCGGAATGTAACCCGCGAAAAACACGAAACGGTACGAAAGAACGGCAGCAGCGTGCGCAGATCCCCTGGACCACAGGCGAGCCCTTCGTAACGGCCGGCGCCCCGCCTGCAGATGACAGTTACATCCCACCGGAAGAGGCAATGACCGCCTCGCTTCCAATACTACCTCTCGGGATTCATTGCTCTGTTTCCTCTCCCCGTCCCGAATTTTTGAGACATCTTTCAAAAAATCCCCCTTCCAATTCGCCTATTGCCCTGAGCCAATTTCCCGGCAAATTATTTCTCACGGGCTCTCGTAAACGAAGTTTCTAAACCTGAATAACCGTGAGGCAAAATTATGAAACTAATGACTCATCGTATGCTCCTCGCAGTTTTCGCCATCGGTCTTTGCGCCGACGTGCTCGCAGAAGAGAAACAGGAATATCCACGAATTTCTTTGAGCGGTCCTGGAGGCGGCCCATCACCAATCGGCCGCGAAGAATTGATCATGTTAGTGGTCGACGGCCCCACTCTTTCCTACGACAAAAATCCAATAGCCAGCACTGAAGCGGTGGAATACGTTAACAAGCTTTTGGAGGTTAAAAACGTTTCCTACATCGGCGTCTACACGCGCGAAGGCACCAAGTACGGAGACGTCGTTCGCGCCCTTGACGTTCTCCGCGGCACCAAGGCGAAGAACATTGGCCTGAGCATGAAAGAGCTCCCATTGGGCCGCGAACCATAAACCTGTCAGCTGTCGCCAATTTTTCTGTGTGTTCCGTGTATTCTGTCGTGAAGTAAATCATTTTTGAGCCACAGAATACACGGAATACACAGAAATAATTGATTCATTGGTTCACGAGAAAACGGCAGCCACCGCATTCCTCACGGAATCATCGGTGTCCCTCGACCAGCTCGCGGCCCTGATTGGCTCGGCTTTGCTCACCACCCAGAGCTGGCCGACGGGTCGCGATCCCGAGCCTGTCGAGGGGCTGGTCGAACGGAGAAATCGACGATCACCCACGTGAAGCAAACCACAAGATCGCCCGGTCCTTTGTTTCCTTCGAACCCTTTCCGAGACAACCTGTATTTCCTAGCTCTAGCGATATAGGGCGGTTACAGGCGTAGCTGTCAGCACGTTGTACTGGCGGATGGCAAGGCGCCACCACTCGGCGAGTTGCTCCGAAGGTTGTTTCCATAGCTGTTCGTGCAGCCAGATCATGGATTCGGGATCGAGCAACAACGCCATCTTTTCGCGGTGACTCAATTCACCCGGACCTTCCGCTAGCAGTTTTTTGCGCAGATTGAAAAAATAGGATCGCACGGCGTGGTTGCCGCGGCGCTGACGCAAGAGCGACACGTGCAAGGCGTTCACATACGGATCAAGCACCGCCTGCAAAAGACCGTAGTCTTTGCGCAATGGTGCAATCGGCGGCATATGACGGTAACACTCGGCGAGATGTCGCGCAAGACGCGTGAGTTCCTGCGGCGGCTCGGTCTCGTCTGGCGTAAGAAATATCCCCAGTTCACGAGCTCGACGCCCAAAATTCGCCTTCCCCAGGAAAATCGAAATCGGCGCGGAAAAAATCAGCCCGGCGAGCACAGGACTCAGCCACCAGAAAAATGACGGAACGAGAATAAATGCCGACACGCCCCACACGATGCCGAAGACCATTTGTCCGGCGTGCGTGATGATCGCCTCGCGCCAGTCCGTGTCATCGTCGGCCTCGCGCTTCTGCGTCACCCAGCCGACACCCTGCCCCATCAGGATATAAACAACGAACTTGGCGTGAAACATCATGTTGATCGGAGCGAGCAACATCGACGCGAAGACTTCCAGCAGCGCACTCAATATCAACCGGAACGGTCCGCCGTACGCCTTGCCACGCTGGCTTCCGAGGGCGAGCACGACACTCATGATCTTTGGCAGAAACAGCAGCAACATCGTAAACAAAAACAGCGCCAGCGCTTCCGGTACTTCGACTATATAACCAAAAACCGATGTATACGACTCCGCGTGAAAGTGAGTGTACGACCCGATCAACACGTCGCGGAACGTGTGAATGGTGCTGATCAAAAGAAAGAACATCCACAACGGCGATGCCACATAACCCATGATACCCATCAGCAAATGAACCCGATTCGCCGGATGAAATCCGCGCGCGAAAAGCAACCAGCTATGCTGCATGTTGCCCTGACACCACCGCCGGTCGCGCTTGGCGCTGTCGATCAACGTCGGCGGACCTTCCTCGTAACTGCCATCCAGATCATACGCCAGCCATACGCCCCATCCTGCCCGGCGCATGAGCGCTGCCTCGACGAAGTCGTGACTCAAAATACGTCCACCGAATGGCTCGCGTCCGGGCAGCTCCGGTAAACAGCAGTAATCGATAAACGGAGCCACGCGGATGACCGCGTTATGACCCCAAAAATTACTTTCGCCCTGATGCCAGTAATTCAAGCCAGCGAGAAACAACGGGCTGTAGAGCCGGTTGGAGAATTGCTGGAGGCGCGAATAAAGAGTCACGCCATTCACCACACGCGGAGCAGTCTGGAGAATACCGACTTTGGAATTTCGCTCCATCATCGCGACCAGCTTGATCAGCGATTCGCCGGTCATGATGGAGTCTGCGTCGAGCACGGCCATGTAGCGGTATTTGCGCCCCCACCGGCGGAGGAAGTCCGCGACGTTGCCACTTTTCTTGTTAATCGAAATACGGCGCTTGCGGTAGAAAATGCGCCCGAAGCCGTTCAGCTGTTTACAAAGTTCCAGCCACGCCACCTCCTCCTCAATCCAATTGGTGGGATTGTTGGAATCGCTTAGGATAAAGAAATCGAAATTCTCCAACCGGCCGCTCGCCTGCAAAGACCGGTAGATTACGCGCAAACCCTCGAACACCCGGCTGGGATCTTCATTAAAAACCGGCATCACCACCGCGGTCGAAGCCAGGGGCAATGTCGCCAGCGACTCACCGTCGATCGATCGCGAGATCCGGTACGGATCGCCGTTACGATTGAACACGTAGAAACCGAGCAGCGCGGTGCTGAAGCCAACGGCGATGTGTGCGAACAAAATGAAAAACAGGATCAGCACCACCCACTCGAGCGGCGACATGCCGTCGCGCCAGAGCAGATCCGCCATGAACCACGTGGCCAGGCTCGTGAAAAGAAATACGAGCGTAAAAAAGGTGATTCGTCGCCGCGCAACCCGCGACCGATCCACTCGCTCGACTGTGAATGGGGTACTCATGAATTAGCGCGTCGCAAGAAAGACGGCGGTGAGTACGCCGACAAAAACCCCCCACAACAGGAGAACGCGCAAAACCGGCAGACGCTCGATCGTCTCCAACGTTTCGCCAGCCGCCTCCGTGATCGCACCCAGATCAATTTCACGTGGCACCATGCTGGATACGGCGAGGTCAGGCCCTGCGCTGATCGAACCTTGTTTCACCGCCTGAAGAAAATCGGCGGGAAGTTTTTCTTTTTCGAGAAAAGCGTAGGGCCACCGCTGCATCCCATCCGCGAGCAGCAGCGCCACCCGTCCTTCCGCGGCGATGCGATCATGCGGCAAATCTTTTTGTCCCAGGACCGAACCAAACCACTCATCCATCAAGCGATCTGTTTCCTCCACCGCGAGCGTTGCAGGCTCCAGATTCGGACGCTGTTCATGCTGTCGTGCAGCCGCGACAAGGATACGCTGAATCAACCGGCTTTGATGGAGACGATTCTGGACGCGATGGGCCCGCAGATAGTCCTCAACCCGTACATAGGCAGCGTTCCACTGATCCAAGGTTCCTGTCTTGGGGCGGAACGAATCTAGCGATTCCAGAGATAGCTCCATGTCTCCGTGAGCACATGCGGTCCTTTTCGTAAAAAGCAACGGAGTTCCACGGTGGATGCTGAAGTATCTGGCTTGATTTCAAACGCGACCCGCCAAAGCCCCGTGAAGTGGTTTTTCTGTACGACGGCAGTCCCTTCCTGCTTCGCGCCCTTGCCCACCCAAATTACCGCTTCAATATCCGGATCGTCTCCCTGCCCGTGCAGATAATTGCCGTCGAATTCAATGACAAACCGGTGTAGTTCCGGATGATTCATCACGCTGGCTTCGCGCGTCGAGGCAACGAATCCCGCGGGAGGACGATGGCCAGGATCGCTCATCCAATGGAGATTGTAATCGAACGTGATGGGTTCGCCCGCGGGCGGTAATTGTTCAGGCGTCCAGAACGCCACGATGTTGTCGTTGGTTTCGTTCGGTGTTGGAATCTCCATCAAGCGCACCGCGCCCGGACCCCAGTTGCCAATCGGTTCCACCCAGGCACTCGGCCGTTGGTGATAGTAGGCCTCAAGATCGTCGTAGTGCTCGAACTGCCGGTCGCGCTGGAGCAGGCCAAAACCATGCGGAGATTTGTCACTAAACGTCGCTGCCGTGAGCGATTTCGGATTGGTGAGCGGCCGCCAGATCCATTCTCCGGCTCCCGTTTCGATCAGTAAACCATCGGAATCATGCACCTCCGGACGATAGTCGTCGCGCGCCCAACCGGTATTTTCACCGTGCATGAACATGCTCGTGAGTGGGGCGATGCCGAACATCTTCGGATTTTTCCGGCAATAAACCGCCGCGTGCACCTGCATCACGGTATCCACCCCGGGCGTGATGATGAATTTGTAGGCACCCGTAACACTGGGACTGTTCATCAGCGCGAAGACCGTGATGGACTTTGCTCCTACCACAGGACGCTCGATCCAAAATTCTTCAAATACGGGAAACTCCTCACCACCGGAGTCGATGGTGTTGATAGCCAGACCGCGGGCGGACAGGCCATAGCGCAGATCTTTTCCGAGCGCGCGAAAATAGCTCGCACCCAAAAACGCGGCCAGTTCGTCCATATATTTGTCGTTGTTGAGCGCGGTATGGATTCGGAAACCGGCGAAACCGAGATCGGAAGGAACGCGGCCAGGTTTGCTCGCGCCGTAGTTGAAAAGCTTCGAGGAAAATTCGATGCGCGACGCTTTTTTGTCCTGCACTTCATCGATCTGAACCGTCTGCGTGAAGGTAAAGCCCGGATGGAAGAACTGGAGTTGAAATGGCAGGTCTTCGCGTTTCCACACTGCGCGCGCGGGATCAAACCGGATGTCACGGAATTGATCGTAGGTGTATTTTTGCAGCCACGAAGGCACTTGAACGGTCGGATGCTTGTAGGGTTGTCCGGCGAGGTTCTTGGCGCGAAACTGGAGTACTTCGAAATCAAACGCGGCATCATCGGCCGCACGCATCACCGGCGCCGCGGAAGTAGCGAACAGGGAGAGCAGCACGAGTCCGAGCAGACGTTGTCGTGATCCGCGATGTCGTGAGAATGAACATGTGCCCTTCGCGGCGATCCTGTCTGCGCGGCCAGCTTGCATTTCGTGAGTGATCATAGAAAAAAATTGCGTTGCTTCTCAGACACCGGAAGTTCGATCCGGTCCATGACTTTTAGCAAATCCTCCCAAATTCCCCGCTTCGAACGGTTGCTGTTATTGCGCAAAATATAGGAGGGATGGTATGTCACCATCACCGGCTTGCCGGCGAACTCGTGCCAGCGGCCCTTGATTTCGCCGAGGGTTTTGAAAGTGCCCTGCCCAAGCAATCCGCCCGCAGCAGTCGCGCCAAGCGCGACGATCAATTGCGGTTGGACAATCTCAATTTGGGCCCGCAAATAGGGCAGACAGTAATTCAGTTCCTGCGCGGTCGGCGGGCGGTTCCCAATCTGAGCTCCGCCATGTTCGGTCGGAATGTCCGGGCGCCAGTTCATGATGTTGCCAATGTACACTTGCTCGCGCTGCACACCCATCGCCTGGATCATGCGCGTCAGCAATTGACCGGCCGGCCCAACAAATGGTTCCCCGACGGTTTCCTCCTCGGCACCGGGAGCTTCACCACAGAAAAATATTTTTGCGTCGAGGCTGCCCACTCCGAGCACGATCTTTTTTCCGGGATGAACGTGCTTCAGACAAACGGGATCGTTGAAAACGATTTCACGCAACGCGGCCCAGCGCGTGGCTTTGTCGCCTGAGGGTAATTTGATTTCCGGTGGAGCCGGAGGGATTGCTGGAGAAAGCGGCGCGACAGGCGCCGCCGGCGCAACGGAGGTTGCTACGCGCGAAACGGCGGCAACCGGCACCGGCGTTGACGGCGCGGAAATTCGCGGAGTCGAAATTGCAAGCGCAGGGGCAAGCACGACAGAAGGCAGCACGCCCGGCGAAGCGTCGCTGGCGATTGCCTTCACCGACGCCCGCAACTGTTCCAGCGCGTCATCAGTGATACTGACATTGCGCTGCCCGGTCGCGCGAAGGCGGCGAAGTTCGTCGGTGAGGGCGGAAAGTGCGGCTCGGGTTAGCACGGCAATCAGCCCTTCCTGAAGGGCGCAAGTTTCTCGACGTATTTGGCGAGCAGGTCGAATTCCAAATTCACGGGGTCGCCCGCTTTCTTCTCGCTTAAATTGGTCGCGGCCAGGGTGTGCGGAATCAGCCAGACAGCGAAATAATCACCGTCCACTTCTGCTACCGTGAGGGAAATGCCATCGATTGCGATGCTGCCCTTATATACGAGATAACGGGCAAAGTCATTCGGGGCGTACACGCGAAGGTAGTAGTCTTTTCCCCGAGGTTCGAACTTGTCGATTCGCCCAAGGACATCGATATGCCCCGTCACGAAATGCCCGCCGATTCGTCCGTCGTGCCGCAAACTGAGTTCCAGATTTACCGCGGAACCGACCTGCAACTGCGCAAAATTCGTCAGCCGCCGGGTTTCCTCGAGTACATCGAACCAAAGGCCGCTCGCGTCGAACTGGGTCACCGTCAGACAGCAACCATTCACCGAGACACTATCGCCAAGCGCGACCGATTTCGGTGCGCGCTCCGCTTTCAACTGCAGTTTCCACGCGGCGGCTTCCTGCGTGAAAGCCACCACCTGCCCGACTTCTTCGATAATTCCGGTAAACATGGGTACGCCTCAATCTAACGGCAGGGGTGAAATGTTGTCTAGCACGGTATGCGGAAGAAAACATCCGAACAGGCAGGCCTGTTTACCGGCAATAAGGATGAGGTTTGGTTTAGGGCTGGCCCTTGTAGCCATGCCTTCGCACTCGACGGAGCGGCGTGGCCACGAGGGCCAGCCCTACGGCCGACAAGAACTTGGTTCAGTCGTGGTCCTATCTCAATTCAACTTCACCCGCAACACCGAGGTCTCCCCCCCGCGGCTGACCAGCAACACGAATTCATGGCGGATTTTTCCGGCTTCGATTTCGGTGAGTTTTTTCGTGGCCTGCTCGTAAGTTTTCATTTCTTCGCCGTCGATTTCGCGGACCCAATCGTCAGGTCGCAGCCCGGCACTCGCGCCGGGGCCACCGGGTTTTACGAACTGGACCACGACTCCTTGTTGTTCGGATGGCTTGATCCGGTTCGCGATACCGTCCGTCGCGAGAAATTCACGCACCGTGAAGCCTACTCTCTCGAAATAGTGACGATCGGCTTCGCGCACCATCTTCGGTTCGTCGCCCAAGGTCACTTTGATATCCTGTCGCGCACCATCGCGCGAAATCGTCAGCGTGACGACATCACCCGGCGCATGCCGCAACAGTTCCTGGCCAAGATACCCGCCCACGACGCGATCCGGTTTCAGGCGGGGCAGCGGCTGGCCATCGAGCGCGAGCACAATGTCCCGCTCCTTCAACCCCGCCCGCTCAGCCGGACTTCCTTCCAGCAAATCGCTCAGCACGACACCGGGCTGGTTTTCCAATTTCAATAATTTCGCCACTTCGGGGTCCATCGGTTGCATCCCGTACGCCCCAAACCACGAGATCGGGCGACCCGTCACCGTTTTCGGGATACGGTTCAAATTGGGCAGCACTTCATCCAGGAGCCACACGACGCTGCTTTCCTCGACATTCACCAGCAGAATCGGCGCGGCGTTTTGACTGTGGGAAAATAAAAGGAAATTTTGTCCAAACGACGTTTGAGTCAGACCCGCGAGTTGCCCCGCTGTGTTAAAGACCGGCAAACCGGGTCCTGCCACTTCCGTCGCCAGGATTGCAGTTTTCTGAGGCAACTTGGTGATCAACGCCACCCGTGCACTGAGAAAATAAGGCATGAAATCCTCGTCCTTGTTGCGCAGGCCGATGCCCCAGAGTTCTTCGCTCAACACCGGGTCGGTTTTGATCGCATCGTAACTGCCCACGGGCACCAATTGGCTGCGTAGTTTTTCCTCTACGCGAAGAAAATGCCAGCCGGTCAATGCGTCCTGGCCGAGATAAGTGGCGTTTGAGGGTTCAATGCTTCCCGGACGATAGACTTTAAAATCCTTGAGTTGACCCGGCGGCACTCCCGGCAAAATAGCCGCACCGGGCAAAATGATCGTGCCTTCCTTGTCGACAACTGTGCCCTGGACGCTGACCGGATGTCGCTCGATTTCATCCTGGATAAAAAACTCCACCGCCACGACTGATTTCAGGCGTTCGTTAAATAGATCCACCAAGGGCGTGGCGTGAACCGTCCCCACCACGACGGCGAGGAGAGTGAACAGAAAGAATCGGCGGAGAAAGGTCATGGTTTGATGACGTAAAGCGAAATACGACGGTTGCGTTGAGCTTCGACCAGCTGAGGGGCCGGGTTGGCTTCGTAGCCTTCGTAGAGTTTTTTCAGTGTGCTGAGTTCGATGACCGCTGTGGGCCCGATCTTGGTAATGATGTCTCCTCGCGCGAGTCCGGCTTCGGCGGCCGGATAACCTGGCTGAACGCCGAGCACGATTACGCCCGAGGAATCGGTGAGGCGGTTTTCACGTGCGAAGGCGCGCGATACTTTCCGCACACTCAACCCCCACTTTTCAAAAGCCCACTCGTCGCCCACCTGACTCTCCAATTTTTCCGTGACGGCCGTGAGATCCAGATTCTGCCCGCCACGTTTAATCTGCAACCTCACCCTCGAACCCACTGGAAGATCTGCGATCATATTTTGGATCGGCGGCAGCTGCTCGGGAAAACGACCGTCCAATTTTTGGCCGTTCAGGGCGAGCACCACGTCGCCCGGCCGCAGGCCCGCGCGCGCGGCGGGCGAATCCGGATCCACGCCGTTCACCAGCAGACCGGTGTTCGCCGCGAGCGAATAAAAGCGCTCCAAATCCTGCAACGCTCCCGGGGTTAATCCGAGATAACTGCGGGTGACCGTGCCATGAAGTACCAGCGCGGCAGAAACGCGGCGCGCGATACCCGACGGAATCGCAAATCCCAGATTTTCGGCACCGATATAGGCGCGTGAATTGATGCCGACGACCTTGCCGTCCTCGGTAACGAGCGGGCCGCCGCTGTTGCCGGGATTGATGGCCGCATCGGTTTGGAGCCAGGTGTTAAACGAACCCGTTTCGTACCCGTTCACGCCACGACTGTCTTCAAATGGACGGTTGTTGTTGGAAATAATTCCCCGCGTGACCGTGCGCGCGAGTCCATAGGGAGTACCGACGGCATAGACGGTCTGGCCTGGCGAAAGCTCGCTCGAATCGCCAAATTCTGCGGACGTGAAATTCAGTTTGCGCCTGCGCACTTCATCAAGATCGAGGCGAAGGACGGCAAGGTCGGTCCAGTGATCCCATCCGATCAATTTCGCCCCAATTTTCTCGAGATTGGCGAGCGTGATTGAAATCTCGACTGCCCGCGGACTGGCCACATGGGCGTTCGTAAGGATGAGTCCGTCGCTGGAAATAATCACCCCCGAGCCGGTGCCGCCGGTGAATCGCTGGGCGCCTTCCTCAAACGTGATTTCGCGGACGTCGATGCGCACGACGGCATCGAGGAGCCGGTTGAAACCCTTGCTCATCCCCGCGTGGACGGTCGCCGCCGCAAAGGCCATGACCAACGCCAGAATGACTGGAAGGCGGATGATTGACGGTGCTTGGGAATCTCTCAATGTGGTGGGTTTCACTCTGATGGCTACTAATTGCAAAGACTACGACTTTCTCCAAATCGAGCCGCATTGGCAATCTTTCTGGGAGGAAACCAAAGCTTTTCGCGCCGAAAATAAATCTTCGCGTCCGAAATATTACGTGTTGGACATGTTTCCTTATCCCTCAGGGGCCGGACTCCACATCGGACACCCGGAAGGCTACACGGCCACGGACATTCTCGCCCGCTACAAGCGCGCGCGCGGCTTCAACGTACTGCACCCGATCGGCTGGGATGCCTTTGGTCTGCCTGCCGAGCAACACGCAGTGAAAACCGGGACACATCCGGCGTCCAACACGCAGAACAACATCACTAATTTTCGGCGACAAATCAAAGCGCTGGGTTTTTCGTACGATTGGGACCGTGAAATCGACACCACCGACCCGAAGTATTTCCGGTGGACGCAGTGGATTTTTCTGCAGCTCTTTAAGAAAGGGCTCGCCTACGTGGACGAACGCCCCGTCTGGTGGTGTCAGGATCTGCGCACGGTGCTGGCCAACGAAGAAGTCGTGGACGGCAAATCGGAAGTCGGTGGATTTCCTGTCGAACGTCGCAATCTCCGCCAGTGGGTATTGCGCATCACCGCTTACGCCGAACAACTACTGGAGGGACTCAAGGACATCGACTGGCCTGACTCCACGAAACGCATGCAGGAAGCATGGATCGGCCGCAGCGAGGGAGCCGAAGTGTTATTCAAATTGGAAAACCCTGCTCTCGGCGACCTGAAGATTTTCACCACGCGCCCTGACACGCTGTTTGGCTGTACCTACATGGTATTGGCCCCCGAGCATCCGTTGGTGGATGCGCTGACCGCGCCCGAGCAACGCGAAGCGGTGAAAGCCTATCGCTTTAAAGCCGCGAGCAAGAGCGACCTCGAACGCACCGACCTCGCGAAGGATAAAAGCGGCGTGTTCAGCGGCAGCTACGCGATTAATCCGATCAACAACGAGCGTGTGCCCGTCTGGATCGCGGACTACGTATTGATGGGCTACGGCACCGGCGCGATCATGGCGGTTCCCGCGCATGACGAACGCGATTGGGAATTCGCGCAGCAATACAATTTGCCCACTCCGCGCGTCATCGCTTCCGATTCCGGCGACGAGAAACTCCCTTACACCGGCGATGGTAAGGTTGTGAATTCGCCCGGCTACAACGGTCTCTCCTGGTCCGAAGCGAAAAAGAAAATCACCACCGATCTCGCTGCGCGGGGCATCGGCAAGGGCACGATCAACTACAAACTCCGCGACTGGCTCTTCTCGCGCCAGCGCTACTGGGGTGAGCCGTTTCCAATTGTGTGGGTCAGTGCCGCCGATTATCAACGCACGGCTGCGATCCGCAAAGATCTGCCGGCCAATCCGGTAACGTTCACCGAGGCCGGTACGACTCACTATGCACTCCCCTTGCCTGACGCGGCACTGCCATTGGCATTGCCCGATGTGCAATCGTATCTTCCGAGTGGCACCGGCGAAAGCCCAATCGCCAATGAAACAGCGTGGCTGGAAATCTGGCTCAATGCGGAAACGGGTGCCGCGATTCCCGCAACTCAATCACAGCCATCGGGTGGAACATGGATTCGTGCGCGCCGAGAAACCAACACCATGCCGCAGTGGGCAGGTTCGTGCTGGTATTATTTGCGTTTCCTGGATCCGCAGAACGACCAGGCCATCGCCAGCCCCGAGGCGCTGAAATATTGGATCGGACCCGACCTTTATGTCGGCGGTGCCGAACACAGCGTGTTACATCTGCTCTATGCCCGCTTCTGGCACAAGGTACTGTTCGATCTCGGCATCGTCGCGCAACCGGAGCCGTTCAAGAAACTTTTCCACCAAGGCATCATTCTCGGCGAAGACGGCGTGAAAATGTCCAAGAGCCGCGGCAATGTCGTCAACCCCGACGACATCATCAAAGCCTACGGTGCTGATTCGCTGCGCATGTATTTGATGTTCCTCGGACCGCTCGAGGCGATGAAGCCTTGGAATCCCAAAGGCATCGAAGGGGTGCATCGTTTCCTGCGCAAAGTCTGGCGTGAATGCCTCAACGAAGAAGGCGCGATCAATCCGCGCATTTCCTCCACCGCATCCCTTTCGGCCGAGTCAACCAAACTTCTGCACGAAACCATCAAGAAAGTCGGCGAAGGCATCGAGGCGATGCGTTTCAACACGGCAATTTCGCAAATGATGATTTTGCTCAACGCGCTCCAGAAAGAGCCCGCATTGCCGCTCACCGTCATCGTGGACTTTCTGCGTTTGCTGGCGCCGTTCGCGCCGCATTTGTGCGAAGAACTCTGGGCTCGCATCAGTCAATCCGGCTCCGTGATGTCGGCCGGCTGGCCGGATTTTGATGCAGCCAAACTCGTCGCGAGTACCGTCACCATCGTTATCCAAATTAATGGAAAACACCGTGGCGATTTGAACGTCGCACCTGACACGGCCGAAGCTCAATTGATCGAGCTCGCGAAGGCTCATCCAAAGGCAATTCCGTACTTGGCCGACAAACCCATCAAGAAAGTTATCAACGTGAAGGGACGCCTGATTAACATATTAGTGTAAAATATTTTACGTCATGTTTATTGGGAGGGATTTTTACTTGTGATAGGGGTTAATACCTACATACTTTTCTTTAACGCAAATAACATAGATTAACCCCTATCACTCCCGGCTGCCCTGCATGAAAACTCCCCTTCTTCGTCGTCTTTTCGCGGTTGCTGGGTGTTCGGGAATGGCCGCACTCAACGCCTTAGCCCAACAAGGTTTGCCCGGGGCAAATCGTGGCCCTACCAGCAAAATTTATCTTTCGGAAGCGGAAGGCGAATCCGCGATCGTTAGCAAGGGAGTGACCTACACCGCCCAGCAGGCTAAATCGTTCGACGCTCCCGGAACGGTGATCGAAACGAAGGACAAATCGCACAACGCGTTTGTGTACTCCAACGGCACCGGTCTCTACATGGAGCAGAACACGAAAATCCAAGTGGACCGTTTTGCCCAGGAACGTTTTCAGCCCAACTCTCCCAACCGCACAAATCCTGAAATCGAACCATCTGTTTCCCACAGCCAGGTCATCGTGAATCGCGGCATCGTCGGAATCTGCACCAACCAACTCGCGGCCGGCACTACGATGATGTACACGACCCCCTTGGCGTCAGTGGAAATTCGACGGGGCCGGCTTTCCATCGAAACCACCAACACCGAATCGATTATCGATCTCCTGGAAGGCGACGTCACCGTGCATAATGGCTCGCAAGATAAAACCGGCCAGATTCTCCGTCCCGGTGAACGCGCGATCATTCGCGCCGCCACCGGCGGTCAGCCGGCGAGCATCACCATTGTCGAAACGCCGAAGGAATTTGCCCAACCACTGGACGAGCGAACCAATGTCGCGTGCAACGCCAAGAAAACCGTTTTCTTCGACGCCAACGATGCCGCTGATCAGGAAGTCACCGCCAATCCCGCCGTCCCCGCCCGGCTACCCACTAATATCACGGTGAGCCCCGATCGTCTGCCCGGCACCTAGTCCCAGTCAATCAGCTCGAAAGTTCCCTGATGTTCCCCACCCGATCCGGCCGTTTCCTATTCGCCGCACTGTTGCTCGCGCTTCCGCTTCATCGCGCGAGTGCGCTGTTGAATTTCGATGGCACGCGCAACCAGATCTTCGTTTTTGGCAGCGTTTCGCTGGGCTATAATTCAAACGTCTTTTCCGACTCCACCCAGCGCGGCGATACCAATCTGTCGGGTGAAGTGGGTGCGGAATATAATCGTCTGGCGGGCGCTTTGGCCGTCAACGCGACTGGCAAAGTCGGTTACCAGACTTTTTCAAAATATACGTCCGAGAATGCCCTCAACCCGAACTTCTCCATTGAACTAATCAAGGGTGAAGGTCGTACCACCGGCTCCTTTTCTGCGAAGTTTTTTCGCGAAAGTCGCTCCGACAGCTCAGTCAATTTGCGCACAAATTCCTGGAATGTGCCGCTCGACCTGAAACTCAGATATCCATTCAGCGATCGCTTCTACGGCACTTCCGAAACCGGGTACGTAAGCCGCAGCTACAGTGACAACAATCCATTGCTGCGCGATTATCACGATTACAGCGAAGCACTCGATCTATTCTACGTTTACACCTCGAAACTCGACCTCGTCGCCGGTTATCGCATTCGCTACTCTCAGGTCACCGCGGGCCCGGACACCTACGATCACTGGTTCAATGTCGGCGCGGTCGGCTCGATCCTCGCGAAATTGAATGGTCAGGTCCGGATCGGCTATGAGGTCCGCGACATCAGCGGAGGAGAGAGCTTCAATCACTATAACGCACTCGCCGCACTCAACTGGATCGTGACGCGCAAGCTCACCGTCACCGGCCAGGTCTCACGCGACTTCAACACCATCGCGACCGGCGCGTCGATTGACTCCTTCGTCGCCGCGTTACGCGCCAACTATTCATTCACCCGGAAACTGGAAGCCGAAGGAGGCATTGCCTATGGTCGTAACCGTTTTCTCGGTGGCACGCAAAATAACCGGCGTGACGACTTCTTTAGCGCAGACCTCGGTGCCCGCTACAAAATCAATGAGCACTTCAAAGTCGGAGCGAGCTACAGCTATTTGAAAAATTGGTCCACGCTAAGCTTTTCGGACTTTGATCGGCAGGGATTTTCTGTTGATATCTCGAGTCGATTCTAAGGCCCGAACATGAAGTCTGCATTTTCACTATTTTGGATTATTGCCGGCTTGTTTCTTGGCAGCGGTTTGGCGCGTGGCGCCGATGCCCCGGACTCGACGAACAAGAAAAATTATATCTATACCCTGACGCTTGCCGACCAGATCAGGGTTTCCGTTTATCAGGAAGACGATCTGACCAGCCAGACCCGCATCGACGCGCGCGGCCGCATTAACCTGCCGCTTTTAGGTGAGGTGAACGTGGGTGGGCTCACGGTGGCCGAAGCGCAGAAAGTTATTCAAGAAGCCTACAAAGCGGGTCGCTTTCTCCGCAACCCGCAGGTCACCGTGAATGTGATCGAATACGCCCCACGCGAAGTTTCCATCCAAGGTCAGATCCGCAGCCCGGGCCGCTACGCGCTGCCCATTGAATCCACGTTCACTGTGGTGGAACTCGTCACCAAGGCCGGTGGCATCACCGATATCGGGAAAGGCTCGGCTGTGAGCGTGACCCGCGTGTCGGCTGATGGCTCAAAAAAAGTCTTCGTAATCGATGTGGATAACGTCATTAAAGGACGAAAGGATCAGAAGAATGACGATAACACTCTCCTCCTCCAACCCGGTGATGTCGTCTACGTGCCCGAGCGCTTGATTTGATCGCTCTCCAATGCCCGCATTCGATGCCCCACCCCACGCTGGTCCAGGCAGAGGCCCTTCCCTTCACGGGAACGACCAGCAGATAACCGAACGGCGGACGTTGCGGGATTATTTCGTGATCCTGCGGGAGCGATTGTGGATCGCGCTGCCCATCGCGCTGCTCGTGGCCATTTCGCTCGGTTATTATCAGGCCAGGGAAACGCCGATGTACTCAAGCATGGCCACCATGCAATTCGAGCGCCCCGAACGCGTGACACTCAACGAGCAGGTCGTCGACTCTTCCATCCGTTCGGAAGCCGACCTGAATACTCATCTGAAATTCCTCGAAAGTTCCCGACTGCGATCGATGGTCGCGCAGTCGCTGACTCCCGACGAAATCAAAATCCTGCAGCGTCCCTACCTCAAGGAACTGCCGCCCGGGACGAATCCACCAGCGGCGGCCTCGATCATGGGAGTCATGACGCCCCAATCGATTCGCAATAGTTATTTGATCACGCTCTCGGTCAATCATCGCGACCCGGAAGCGGCGGCATTGCTCGCCAATCGTTACGTCGATCAGTTCATGCGTTATCTAATCGAGAACGTCGGCGGAAAAAACGAATTTGCCGTCGAGTATCTTCGTTCGAGAGGAGACGAATTGCGCAAGGAATCCGAAGCCGCAGAAACGCGCCTGCAAGACTATCGTCGCAAGAACAACCTCGTTTCCCTCGACAACAGCATCAACATCATCGGCGAACGCCTGCGTGCAATTAACGCCACGCTTACCACCGCCAAACTTGCCCGCCTTGATATTGAAAATCTGCTCGGCCAGATCGAGCGGATGCAAAAAGCCAACGGTAGCCTGCTCGAGATCGGCTACATTTCGGCCTACGGCACGATTCCTAATCTGAAGGCGCAACTGGCCGAGCTCACCAAACAACAGTCAATCCTTAGCGAGCGCTATCTGGAAAGACATCCCAAGATGGTGGATCTGGCGAATTCCATCGAGGTGGTGAAATCGCAGCTGTCGCATAACATCGAGCAATCGATCGCCGATTTGCGCACCCAATATGTGAAGCTTCAGGAAACCGAGGCCTCTTACACCAAGGAATATCGGGAAGCGGAAAAAGACCAGCTGCGCCTCGGCGAGCTGTCCATTGACTTCAAGAGTCTCGAAAATCAGGCACAGGTCGCAAAGAGCAACTATATCGAAATCCTCAATCGCCTCAACCAGACGACCACCTCCAAAAACCTGGAAAACATCCCGGTCAAACCTCTCGATCGCGCCACGCCCGCGGGGTCGCCCTACACGCCGAATTTACGCAGCATCGTCAAAACCTGCATCGGTCTTGGACTCGTCATTTTCATCGGCGTGGCGATCGGCCTGAGCCTCATCGATGATCGCGTCAAAAGCGCGTGGGACATCGAAGGTTTTATCGGCGCTCATCTGTTGGGAATCATTCCGGAGCTCAGCGGCGTTCCTGATGACGAAAAGCATTCCCTCGTAAACAACGCCAGGACGACGCCCGCGTCGGAAGCCTTCCTCAGTGTGTACAGTGCGGTGAAAATTCAGTCGAAACTGGATTTCCCCAAAGCAATGCTTGTTACCAGCACGATCCCCGGCGAAGGCAAAACAATGATCAGCTGCAACCTGGCCGCATCGTTCGCCCGTCACGGAAAGAAGGTGCTGATCATCGACTGCGATTTACGCCGGCCGATGCTCCACCGGCATTTCAAGCAGACCAACGAGGCCGGTCTCATCACCTGGTTTGAGGCCGGTGCGAAAATCCCGGTCGATCCGCTTAAAGATCCGACGCTCGCAATCACCAAGGTAGACGAAAATCTTTATCTCCTGCGATCCGGCGGCCGATCCAAAGGTCCCACGGAATTCTTTGAGTTGCCCGTATTCGGCCAGTTTCTCGAGGCGATGAAACGTCATTTCGATCTGGTTGTCGTGGATTCGCCGCCGATGGGCGCGGTGACCGATGCCCTGCTGATTGCAAAAAACACCGATGAGGTGGTTTATGTCTGCCGTTTTAATTGCGCGTACCGGAAACACATTCGTCTCTACATCAAACAGCTCAAGGACAGCAAAGTCGAACTGCTCGGCATCGTCCTCAACGGATTGTCCGAGCGCCGGATCGAATACTATAGCAATTACCGCTATTACCGGAGCTACAAAAAATATTATGGCTCGCAGTCTTAGACGCGTTGTTCCGCTCCGCGCAAATCGGTTTGTCATCCGTAGCAACTGAATGAATCACGGTATCGACATGGCACCTTCTGCGACTTCCAAACCCTCTGCTTTCCTACCCGACAACTTCGATGCAAAGCGCCCCGTCGCGCTCATCGCCGGTCGCGGCAACTACCCGATTCTCACGGCGGCAGCGATTCGGCGCGCGGGTGTGCCGCTTCGTTTGGTAGCAATGGACGACGAGACGAGCCCTGAATTGGTCGCGAGTTTTCCCGCCGGAGAAAAAATCACCCTGAACGTGGGCCAGATCGGAAAAATGCTCGATGCGCTGAAAAGTTTTGGGGCCGGTTACGCCCTGATGGCTGGCCAGGTTAAACCGAAAAAACTTTTCCACGGACTTACTCCCGATCTCAAAGCCGCGGCAATTCTCTTTTCGCTCAAGCGTCGCAATGCCGAGACCATTTTCGGCGCGATTGCCAACGAGATTGAAAAAATCGGCGTCACCTTGCTCGACGCCCGCGCCTTTATCGACGACGAAATGGCGACAGCGGGGTCGATGACTGGAAAAAAACTTCCGATCGACGAGGAGTACCTGAATCACGGAATTCAGATTGCGCGGGAAATGGCGCGCCTCGATGTCGGCCAGGGCTGCGTGGTCCGAAAAGGCACTGTGATCGCAGTCGAAGCCTTCGAAGGCACAGACGAAATGCTTCGTCGCGCGGGCACTTTCAAGACGGACGAAACCCTTTTCGTGAAAACGGTGAAGGCACGGCAGGATTTCCGTTTCGACGTGCCCGTGTTCGGCATGCGCACGCTCGAAACCATGCATGCGGCCGGCCTCGGCGCAGCTGCGCTTGAGAGCGGCAAAGTCATTGTTTTGGAAAAGGCCGCCGTCGTGAAACAGGCCAAAGCCTGGAATATTGCACTTCATGGCTTTTGAATTCCGAGCAAACGCGGCGGGGAAAAACGTCTCCCGCAGCTTGCACTTTTTCACTTACAGTTTCACCTTTCCGCCATGCCCGCTGACATAGTTGAAGTTGCCATCAAAGGCCTGATGCCCACGGCCAATGGCTGTGCCGTTTTCCTCGGCAACGACGAAAAAGTGTTTGTGATCTATGTCGATCCCAGCGTGGGCAGCGCCATCTCAATGACGATTAACGGCGTAAAAAAAGAACGCCCCCTCACCCATGATTTGATCGGGCATATGCTCATGGGATTCGAAATCACACTTGAACGCATCGTGATCAACGACGTCAACGATGGTACGTATTTCGCCCGGATTATTCTTCACATGCAGAACGAGCTTGGGCGGAAATTCCTCGAGCTCGATGCGCGGCCCAGCGATTCGATCGTTCTCGCGCTTCAGCACAAGCGCCCGATTTTTGTCGCCCGCAAAGTATTCGACCTCGTCGAAGACATGAGCGAAATCCTCGAGCGGGTGCTCAAGCAGCAGAAGGAAGAACCCAAGGACGAGGGGGATCAGTAGGTGGGTAATTTCGGTTTCGTCGAGCAGCGATAGCGGTAAGCCGTCGGACAGAAATAGAATTTTGACTCACGAAGGATTCGAAGGAAAGAAAGGCTGATCACCGAACGGGGACGGACCGTGAATACTCAAATTCTTGGGTAGGGCGTGACCGCTGGGCGCGCCGCGAACAAGCGATGGCGCGCAACATGGATTGTGACGGATATCAAACCGGACGGCCCGGCGGTCCGTCCTTACCTCAAGACCGGAATTACTGGCACATTGGTATTAACCGGACAAATCCGGTTTACGCATTCAATTCCACGATCACCTGAATCTCAACCGTTGTCCCACGCGGAAGGCCGGCGGCGGCGACTGCGGCGCGAGCATGCTTTCCGGCGTCTCCGTAAATCTTCGCAAAAAGATCCGAGGCGCCATTGATGACTGCCGGACTCTCGGCAAAACCCGACACGGCGTTGACGAAACCGTTCACGAGCACGAACTGTTTCACGCTATCGAGACTGCCGGTCGCGGCCTTGATGTTTGCGAGCGTGTTGAGCGCGCAAATTTTTGCGGCTTCATACGCGGTTTGGACCGTCTGTTCTTTTCCCACCTGACCGACGTGGGTCATCTCTCCGTTATAGGAGCTGATGGTGCCCGCGAGGTAGAGTAAATTGCCCGTGCGCACCGACGGCACATAGCTGCCGGCGACGGTGGGTGGAATGGGAAGTTTAAGGCCGAGTTCGGCAAGTTTGGCTTCGATGTTCATAGGAGATTAGAGTCAAAATTTGCTAACCGCGAAGTTGGCGATGGGAACAGATAAAAATCATGAGTGAAAAGAGCGATTCCCAATCGCTCACTGCTTCGGAAGAAACTCAAACGTCGCCACGTCTTTCACGGCCACCGGTTTGTCGAGAACACCGACTTCCTGCAGAAGCTTGATTTGTTTTTCCAAACGCTCGGCAGTCAATTTCCCGACGTACTCCCCTTTCTGCGGGTCACCCGCCACGAGTTTGTAGTCGTTCATGGCTTTAATGCTATAAGCCATAAACTCGGCAGAAAGATCGTTGCGTTTCGCCATCAACAATTGATTCGCTGGCGCAGGATCGCCGGAAAGGTAGTCGATCCAGCCCTTCACGCTCGCACGTACGAATTTCGCAACCACCTCAGGATGTTTTGCGAGATACTCGTCGCTGGTAAACATCACCCGATAAGGTTCGTAGTTATCACTGGCGATCAAGAGCGCACCCACTTTTACGCCGCGTTGCCGCGCAAAAAAAGGCTCGTTGGTGACGAAGCATTGCTGGACAAATTCCGGATTGCTCACGAATCGCGCGAGATCGCCGACGAGAGGAATCAGATTAAACTGAATACCGAGTTTCTTTTGCATCACCTGAATCCAAGGCGAACTCGCGCCCGCCATCACAGTTTTGCCCTGAAGATCCTTCAGGTCGTGCAACGGATGTTCCTCGTGAAATAAAATACCCTGGGGGTTGCGCTGCATTTCAGCGCCCACCATTTTAATCGGCACGCCCCGCGCGATCGCCACAATTACTTCGTCGCCATCGGTCATGCCCAACTCCGCGCGTCCCGTCGCCACTGTCGCCATCACCTGCGCGTTGGGCCCGCCGGAGAGGATTTCCACGTCCAGACCTTCCGCTGCATAATAGCCCTTGGCCAGCGCTTGATAATAGCCTCCGTGTTCGGGCTGGGGAAACCAGTCCGTCTGAAATTTTATCTTTACCAGGCCTCCCGCGCCTGGCGCTTGCGCCACGGAATCGTTTTTTTTGCCGCATCCAGTGAGTCCTAACAGTGCCACCGCACATCCAAACACAGACACCAATCGGGAAAGTAAATGATTCATCGGAAAATCGGTTTAACCGCTAATCCACGCTAATCCACGCTAATTGTGCGTTCACCCGACGTACGCCCGCTGCGTCACACGCAGGTCAATACCACCGCGACCCGTGATCTGAAGAAAAACAACTTCGAACGAAATCACGGATAGACCAAATCGTACCCCTCATCGTTGTAGAAGATTGAGGCCGTGCCTTCATCACGGCGAAAGCCGGTTCGGCATCGAAGCTTGTATTCCATGTCCCACAAACACCCACACTCATCACTATTCACTCAAAGCGTGGCCGAATTCCTTGCGGATCGGGAGGGGTTGGAGGGAGGAGCGAGGGAACGCTTCCGGCGTCTTCTTCACGAATACGGCGGATTTCGCGAAAAATCGCCGGCGAAAAGTTCGGGCGCACTGATTCTTGTCACGTCGCTCCTGACGCTTGCCGGTTTTGTTTTAGACCGGCCCTCAAGGTGGCGCGAGTGTCTGGTGTGGGTCGGTTACGCGCTCATTTCAACCGGCGTTATCTGGCGCCTCCATCGCGAGGAAAATAAATCACTCTATTCGGATCGCGAAACCGAATGGCAGGCGTACTGCCTGTTTCTGCGACCGGTCATCCTAAGCGATCACCCCGGGCTGCTCGATCGAAACACCAAAAACAACGAAACCGAGTCGGCGCAATTTACGCCCTTGCCCCTGCTTCGAAGCGTGGTTCACGAGCGGGGCCTCGATTTCTGGTGGTCGGTTATTTTAGGCCTGTGGGGCGGCATGTTGGCATTGCTGATAGCGCACATGACGGCGAATTCTACGAACTGGGTCCTCTCGCTTGTATTCCCAATCGGCGGAATGCTGATCGGCATGGTCATCAGGATGATCGGGCAACGACTGATATACATCATTGCAAAATCGGATTCCCGTCTCATCGGACCGTCACTCCGAAAATGATCCACCGCATAATGCCCCCGGCTCGCCGGTTATTTTCGGTAAGACGCCCGATGTGCGAATTCGGACTAGACGTTTTCAGTTATTTCCTTCGCCGGGCGTTACTGCACCACGCGACGCTGGACACGAGCGGGTTGCGGGATAGAAATAGCGCCGTTGCCGAGCTTAGACTTCGCTTTCCCTAACGAAGACCACCCCATGCTACCCGTCGAAGAACTTCACTGGTTTGATACCGAGGTAAGGCCCTGCGAGCCCGCCCTGCGTGCCTACCTGCAGAAGCGTTTCCCCGCGCTTTCTGATCACGACGATTTGGTGCAGGAAGCTTATGTGCGACTGTTGCGGGCCCGGCGGGAAGGAAGGCTCACGTGCGCCAAGGCCTTCCTGTTTACCGTCACGCGTAATCTGGCGATCGACATGTTTCGCCGCCGGCGACGGATCGCCACCCACGAGCCGATTTCCGATTCAGCCGAGCAAGCCGCACTCGAAGAGCCGATCGATTTTGTGTCTGCCACCGAGCACCAGCGTCGTCTGGACATATTAATTGAAGCGGTCGTCGCCCTGCCAGAGCGATGCCGGATGGTAATGATGCTGCGTCATCTCGACGGCCTGTCTTACAAGGAAATCGCCGACCGGCTCGGAATCTCCGCGAATACCGTAAGGGTTCACATGGTGAAAGGCGTAAAGGACTGCACAGTTTTCTTCCGAAAACAGGGATTACTCGACGATGCGATAGCCGCCGGACGGGATGCTAACGCGGAGGACCCGACACAATGAAACCGGCCGATTTCCAAGATCCCGAAGCCGCACTGGAAGAGGAGGCCACCGAGTGGCTGCTGGAACGCGACGACGGATTCGCCCCGGGGCGTTCTGAAGCCTTTGCTGAATGGTGCAGCCGCAATCCACGTCACGCCGAAGCCGTGGCCCGGGTCGAGCGTACCCTCGCCATTCTGAACGAAATGCCCGCGGTCCGAAAACCTCTGGAGGCGCGAGTCGGCCAACCGGCACCGGGCATCTCGAAAGTGAAACCGCTCGCTCATGCCGGCCGATTCAGTCGTTGGGCTTGGGGCGCAAGCATCGCCGCCATGCTCGTTATTGGCGCCATCGTTTGGCGGACAGACCAGCCGCCAGCGGCCGAAACATACGAGGCAATTGGAACCGAACCACGACGCGTCTCGTTGGAGGATGGATCGGTGGTTGACCTCAACTCAAACAGCCGCGTCACGGTTGCATTTTCGGAAGGCGAGCGTCGAATTACTCTGGCTACTGGTGAAGCGCATTTCCAAGTGGCGCACAACTCCGCGCGACCGTTCATCGTCACGGCAAATGGAATTTCCGTCCGTGCTGTCGGCACAGCCTTTAATGTTCATTTGGCAGGAGACAAAGTCGACGTGTTGGTGGCCGAGGGAAAAGTGGAGGTTGATCGCCAGGAGTCGTCCGCGTTTTTTGCGCCGAAAAAAATTCTGGTAATTCCGTTGTTGATCGCCGGCGAGAGAACGCAGGTCAACTCGCGCGATCGTTCCGCACCACGAATCGAGGAGGTTGCTCCGGCCGAGATTCATTCTTTGCTGTCCTGGCAAAATCGAATGACGAGTTTTGTGGATGTTCCCCTGCGCGAAATGGTGGCCCGCATCAATCGTTGCAATTCGCTCCAACTCGTAATTGGTGACCCGCAGTTGGGAGATCGAAAAGTGGGCGGAGTGATCGATTTGAAACAAGTGAATGCATTTATCCATTTACTGGAGCAGGATGGCGACGTGGTGGCTGAGCGAAGCCCCGCGGGCGAAATCGTCCTGCGTCGCGCCCGGTGATCCGTCATCCTCACCGAGGGCGACGGGAATTTCCTCCATGCGGCTAGTCCATTTCGTTCATGCCAGCGTTCAAGGGGTGGTCCTACTCCTCGGCATGTCGTTACGAATCGTTACCACCCCACCCTTGTTCTGCGCATCAGTTTCATTCTGTTGCGCCGCTTCGATCGTGGATGCGACGGAATCGGCGGCGCCAAGGAGAAACTACCATCTCCCGCGCGGTGATGCCGCGACAACGTTAAGACAGTTTGCCACGATTTCCGGATCTCAGGTTCTCTTCATGATGGACAAGGTGCAGGGCGAGCAGACGAACGCAGTCGACGGCGAATATTCGCCGGGCGAAGCGCTCAAGCTGATGCTCGCCGGCACTTCTCTTGAAATCGTGAAGGCAGCCGATTTTGAAGGACTGGTCGTGGGACGGCGGTCGCCGTCAGCGCAGCGGGAGATGGCGGTGCGGGACCCTAACTCCCAACCCCCAACGAAGAGCATGTCAAACCAGTCAATACCGTCCAAAATTCGCGCGTGGTTCGTCCACGCCGCCCTCGCCGTCGCGGCTACCGCCACCGCGCAGGAAGCGTCGAACAACCCTACGACAAAGCCAACTGACGAAGTGCTAACACTCGATGACTTTGTCGTCACCTCCGCGAAAACCACTGGCTATCGCGCCACCAACTCAATCACCGCGACCGGAATGGGCGCGCAAATTGGTGAAACCCCGATCTTCATCAGCGTCGTCACAAAAGATCTGATCACCGACACGCGTTCCGACTTGATCAATGATACACTGCGCTTCGTTCCGGGCGTCGTGACTGCGCCGACCAACGAGTCCCAACCAGCGGTCCGCGGTTTTACCGGCACCTATTCGTTGCGCAACGGCGTGTTTCGCCGGCAAAATCTGACGACGTGGAATGTCGACCGCGTCGAAGTCATTCAGGGATCGTCGTCGATCTTCTACAGTAACATTCGTCCCGGCGGCGTAATCAATTACATCACCACCAAGCCAGTCATCGGACAGAATTTCGCGGATGTTACCCTCACCGGCGGATCCTACGATTACTATCGCGCCGAAGCTGCCTTCAATGTGGCAGCAGGTGACAAGCTGGCGTTCCGCGTCGACCTCGGCAGCCTCGCCACGAATGGTTTTCGCCGGCAGTATCACGAGACGCAGAGTTTCTTCAGTGTATCCGCCGTGTGGAACATCACTCCGAGCCAGCAACTGACGGTCGAGACCGGTGCGGAACAAACCTGGCGGAGGAATTCATGGAGCGAATACATCGCGCCGCTCACGAATTCGCGCTATTGGAACAATCCCACCGCCATCGCCTCCGGCCAGACTCTCGCCGCGTTCATGGCCGCCAATTATCCCGGCACGCCACGCTACGATGAATTCGCTCCATTTACACCGAGGGCTGATGACCCTTACGGTCGGAGAAGCCCGGTATTGATCAACACCTATCAGCACGGCACCGACCGGCCGCTCGACGTCACGTATTTCGCCAAGATTACCGATCAGCTCGTTTTCAGCGTCATCGGCAACTACGCATGGGAAGATAATGAGGGCATCAATCCCGTCTGGAGCGGAGACATGTTTGCGGACGGCACTTTCCGCAGTTTCGGCGCCCAGCGTTTCGTCAACATTCGCGATTCCTTCAATCTAAACACGAAGCTCACCTATCGCTTCGAAGCCTTGAAGGCCAAGCACACCCTGATGGTGGGCAACGATAATCAATGGGTCACCCAGCGTTACCCGCAGGTAAATGGCGGCGCAAACCAGAACAGTCCGACCTTCACCTTCAACCCGCAAACCATGGGCGCCATGGATGGCCGGGCTCTGGTCGCGAGCTCCCCCGCTCCTTTCAACTCCACCCGCAAAACGCTGCAATATTTCGAGGGCAATTACTTCGTGGATCAGCTGGCGATGTTGCACGACACGTTGTTCCTGGTCTTCGGCGAACGCTATGTGAACTTCAAGCAGCACGTCACGTATCGTGGCGACACCGGCGCGGTTCTGCCCACGCCACCGCCCGACGCGATCGCCAAGAAATGGACGCCGCAAGTGGGAGCACTCTACAAGGTCGGCGCCGGCGTCTCGGTTTTCGGCAGCTACTCGGAATCGGTTATTCCGCAAACCCAGATCGACGCCTCCGGCAAGACTGTGCTGCCAATTGACGGGACCGGCTACGACCTCGGAGCCAAAGTCGATGCGCTCAATGGCGCCTTCACCGGCACGATTGACTACTACTCGATCAAACAAACCAACACCGCTCTCTCGGACAACGTGCAGAATGCCGCGCATGGTCTCCCGAATAATGCCACGTTCGGTTACTACACGTACGGCAACGCCCAGCAGGTGCGGGGCGTGCAACTCGACTTGAGCTATAATCTAAATCGCAACATCCAAGTCGTGGCCGGGCTGAATCATTTCGTCCAGGCGGAGAATATCGCGCCTCAATCGAACGCGAACATGGTCGGAGTTCCAATCGCGTACCAACCCAAGGATATGTACACCGTCTGGACCCGCTACCAAGCCAGCAGCGGTCCAGCCAAAGGACTCATACTAGGAGGAGGATTCCACTATAACTCCAAGGGCACGGTCGGCGGGACCTTCGACCAATCGCAGCTCTTCGTTCCGGCGTTCACGATTTTTGATGCTCTGGTGGGTTACGACACCAAGGTCTTTAATCGCGCCGTCGAGTTCCGTCTCAACGGCAAGAATATCTTCAACAAAACCTATCGCGACGGCGCCGGCGGATTCTTCAACAACCCGCTCACCGTTTTCCTCAGCGTTTCGACGCGGTATTGATTTGCCGGCCAGAGCAGTCTTCGGGGGCGTGATGCATTTTCCCGCCGAAGACTGACTCTCGCCAGTCAGTCCAACTGGTTTCAATCGTTCGTATCCACATTCACCTCTCTTGGGTCTGTTCCCCAAGCCGGGTCGATTCAGTCACCGCGGCAATGCCCGCTTCGCTTCCGCCGCGTCCGGACACCGCCTCGGTTCATTTTCGAATTATTAGCCTACCCCGATCCCCCAATGAAAAATTATAGAAAGCAGTTCGTCTCCCTTGGCGCGTGCGCGCTCTTGGTTTTTGGTTTTTCGACCAACGTCGCCCGCGCCGCTTTTGGCACGATCAACAATGACGCGTGGCTGAGATCCACCGATGGTCAGCCGATCTTCGCTCACTCGGGCTATCTCGCAAAGTTCGGCAACACCTACTATCTCTATGGCCAGGAATACGTCGGTTCGACCCAGTACTACCAGAGTGGCACGGTCAACGGTACTAACGGCGCAAATTTCGTCGGGACCAACGTCTATACGTCCACCGACCTGATCCATTGGACGCCCAAGGTCGTGGCGTTTAACGGTGGTGGCTATATCACTGGCACCGACTGGGGCGGGCGCTGCTGGGGCGTGCTCTACAACGCGCCCACCAACAAATATGTCATGTGGATGAAGTATAATGGTGTGAACGGACTCGGCGGACTTTGCCTGACTTCGAATTCGCCGCTTGGGCCATTCACCGTGGACAATCTCCAGACGTCGGTGGGTAACGTCTTCAGTACGCCGCCGATTCCCGGTGACTCCAAATTCTTCTACGCCGCCGATGGCACTCCCTATCTTGCCTGCTCGGATTCCCACGGTCGCGCGCGCGCCTATGTGGCCCCGTTGAGCTCTGACTATAAAACCGTCAACGCCGTCGTGCAAATCGCGTTGTGGGGGGCAGACGGTCAGGAAGGCGACACGGCGTTTTACGTGCCAGCCACAGGTCGGTATTACTTTTTCACCTCCGAAACGAATGGCTGGAGTTACTCCTTTGCCTACCAGGTCAGCTCGACCAGTCTCATGAGCGGTTATTCGGCCGACGCCGTCCTTTCGGGCTCGCAGCCATCGAACACGTATTGGGCCCAAACCCTTCAAGCCATCGGCATCCAAGGCACGTCTGGAACAGTAAATATGCTGCTTTGCGACCGCTGGGGACTCTTCAATTCCAACTATGCGAGCGCTGGCCACGGCGTCGGCTATAATGTGTGGGAGCCACTCACAATCAGCGGTGCCAACGTAACGTTTAACGCGCTGCAAACCTGGCAGCTCGATGCCGCGGCAGGCACTTGGCAGCAAAACGTGCCGAGCGGCACGCCTCCGACCTACGTCGCATCCGGTGCGGCCGCTTCCGGCACTGGCACGATTGCCCCCGCCTTGCCCGCCGGACTTCAGACCAACGACATCCTTCTGTTATTTGTCGAGACGGCCAATCAAGCGGTCTCCGTCTCCAACCAAAACGGTGGCACGTGGGCCGCGGTCAACACGCCGGGCGGCACAGGCACTGCGGGTGGCAGCGATGGGGCGCGGCTCACGACGTTCTGGTCTCGCTACAATGGCAGCCAAGGGGCGCCCACGGTCTCGGACTCGGGTGATCATCAGCTCGCACGCATCATTGCCATCCGGGGCGCTGCCGCGGCCGGTAATCCATGGAATGTCGCAACCAATAGTGATGTGGATACGTTCACCGACACCGGTGCCTGGATTCTCGGTGGAACGACGACCGTGGACAACACGCTGGTCGTCGTGGCGAGCGCCGGCGCGACTCCGGACGCCGACGGTACGGCAAACTTCTCTGCCTGGACGAATGGCAACCTGACCAATCTCACCGAGCGGGTGGATAACACCACCAGCCAGGGCAATGGCGGGTCGCTGGGAATTGCCACCGGCGTGAAAGACTTTGCTGGCGACTACGGAGTCACAACTGCGCTCCACGCCACTGCTGGAAAAAAAGGCCTGATCAGCATCGCCATCAAGCAATGATGGAGCACAGCAACTCCCATAAATTCTGCCGCATTCCACCCTGTCCAGAATGGCTCCCGGCTTTCTCAGTTCTCGCATCTTGAACCGATCGATCTGCGCCATCGCAATTTTTGCGATGGCGCTTTCTTCGCTCCGCGGCGGGGATGCGTCCTCCAGCGCGCCTCAGATCGACCCTTCCAGGATCAAGGTTCTGTTGCTGCCCGCGCTCGACGAACCCGCGGAGCTCGGACGACGGTCGCGTCTCCATGAGCAGATCGTCCGGCTCCGGCAACAGTACCAGTTTATCAGCCGGCATTTCGTCGTGCTGGGCGAAGACCTCGCCGTCCAGGCCGCTCAAAAAAATCCCGAATTAAAAATAGAAGGGAGTCGTGACCGCGCGGGCGAGGTGCTGGATGAGCTGGCTGCGCGCACCGGCGCTGACTGGGTGGTGAGCCTCACCGTGCAGAAGGTCTACTATGAAAACGATCCGTTGTTCGGCGGCACACGCTCAATCGGCTGCACCACGTTGAAACTGGAGGTTCGGGATGCGCGCACCGGGACTTGGGTCGCGAATCGGATTCATACCAGCCACGCCAGCAGCGGCGGTCCGCCTCCAGAAATTCTTTTGGAGTCCGTTTGGAACGCAGCCGACGAAGCGCTGGTCACCGTGCTTTCGCCGTATCCGGAACTCGTGCCAGTTTCTCAGGATGGCGCGATCGTGGATTATCTTAAGGGCCAGACCGAGCCGTTCATTGGCGTCCGGGATAAAATTTTTTTCGGCCTGACTCCGATGAAATCCAAGGGAAGCCAATGAACGCTTTCGTTCACGTTTTTTCACCGGGGCGCTGCGGCACTCTCCTGGGGATTTCCGGCGCGCTCGTTGTTCTCACCTGGCTGCGGTGGCCGGAGGCGGCTCCTGTCACTCCAGTCACCCCGGTTGCCGGGCTTCAATCGGACCTTCCCGCGATTGGAACAGTGTCTCACGACATTGTTCCTGCGAGTGAAGCGCAGAGGGCCAAAATCGAAAAACTCACGGAGACCGAGGCAGTCGACGAATGGATCCGCGTTTCGCCGCGACGCGCTCAGCTGATGTCGCGCGAGGCGATGGCCGGGTATGAACCCATCCTCGCTGCGCTGGACCTGTCTCCAAGCCAACACCGTCGACTCAAGCAACTGATTGTGGAACGTGCCGAAAGCGCCAGCGATGCCGACCAATTGGGGAAGGAAAACCGGTTGAGCTCCGCGCAAACACTTTTTTTGCGCAACGAAGCCGAGGCGTCGTTTGATCAGCAATCGGAAGCAATCGTCGGGAGTGCAAATTTCCAGGTCGTGCGAAAAATGCTCCAACTCGCACCGCAACTCGCAGAAATCGCCGACTCAGTCGGCCGGGAGCTGGCGCGGGCCGGCAGTCCTCTCGACGCGGATCAGATGCTGCAACTAGCCCAGCTGTACAAAATGGTTTACGCCAGCGACCCGGCCGGTCGTGCCGTGGATCGCAAGGACGGTTTTGATGCTGCAATGGAATTAAGCCACATCGACCGGCAAACCCTGGCCCAAGCGTCCGCTCTCTTGACGCCAGCGCAACGAGACACCTTGCAAAGGCCTCTTGCGACAACGATCACTTCCTACGCTACCTCACCATGATATTCTCTCGAACTCTTCCGAGTCTGTTGTCCGTTTGTCTCGTAGTTCTGATCGCGACGAACTCGATCCCGGCAGCGCCTCCTCATCTGGCAAAGAAAGGCACGGCCACCCAGCTGCTGGTGCAAGGAGAGCCCTTTATCATGCTCGCCGGCGAAGTGTATAATTCGAGCAGCTCAAACCTCGGGTATTTAGCGCCAATCTGGCCACGCCTCGGCGCTATGAATTTGAACACCGTATTGGTGCCCGTTTCCTGGGAGCAATTGGAACCCGTTGAAGGTAAATTTGATTTCACCCTCGTCGACGGTGTCATCGATCAGGCCAGAAAGAACCGACTCCGCGTAGTTCTGCTCTGGTTCGGCACGTGGAAGAATATGGTTTCAAGCTATGCTCCCGCATGGTTTCGCGCCGACCCAAAACGATTCCCTCTCGTGATCGACGACGTCGGAAACGGGTTGCCGATACCGTCGCCTTTTAGCGCCGCAGGGCAGGCCGCGGACGCGCGAGCGTTTGCCGCGCTTATGAAACATCTTCGCAAGATCGATGAGGCTCAACAAACGGTCCTCATGGTCCAAGTCGAAAACGAAGTGGGGTTGCCGAATTCATTACGCGATCGCTCTCCCGTGGCCCAGGCCGCGTTCACCGCTCCGATTCCGGGCGAGCTCGCACTTTTATTGCACGACCATCCCGATCGACTGACGCGGGAGTTACGCGCGGTCTGGGATTCCGCCGGTGGCAGGACGTCGGGTTCATGGGCGGAAATATTTGGCGACGGTCCTGCCGCGAGCGAACTTTTCATGGCCTGGCATTACGCCCGCTATATCAATGCGGTCGCGAGTGCGGGCCGCGCGGAATATCCCGTGCCTTTGTTCGTTAACGCCGCCATCGGACGGAAAGACGGAAAAATCGGGAGCTATCCCGGTGGAGGTGCCCTCCCGCTGGCCTTCAACGTGTGGCAACTGGCGGCGCCGGAAATCCAAATGTTATCTCCCGATATTTATTACGGGAACTTTGACGGCTGGTGCCGGAGTTATTCGCAGGCAGGAAATCCTTTTTTTATCCCCGAAACGCATGGCCAGGAAATCGGTGCAGCGAACGCGTTTCTCGCGATCGCCGGTCACAACGCCATGGGATTTTCGCCATTCGGCATCGACGACCCTGCTCCATCTTCCGGCGAATTCGCCCGCGCCTACGACGTGCTCAAGCAATTGACTCCTCTGATTCTCGCGCACCAAGGCGACGGTTCGATGAACGCCGCGGTCTTAAATCACGATAACCCATCCCAGACGCTCACCTTGGGAGGCTATACGCTGACGGTCGCGATAAGACGCCCGCGCAAATCAGTCGCGGCTGTCGATTCCGGCTATGCCCTCATCATCGCCGAGCAACCCGATCGTTTCGTCGTGGCGGGAAAAGATGTCGACATCACCTTCGCGGCCAACGGGACACTGCCAGCGGTGGTTGAACTCAACAGAGTAGAGGAAGGCATTTTCCTCGAAGGTCGCTGGGTGCCAGGACGCCGGCTGAACGGCGATGAAATCATGTTGGATTATGGCCTCTCCACTCTTGCCGCAAAAAATCAGACAGGAACGGGTCTACGCTTCGGAGCCGAAGGACCGACGATTATACGAGCGACCGTCTTCCGCCGGGAGCCAGTTCGGCAGCAATGATCGGACGCGATGGTCGCCGATTTCCACATCGGCGATCGGCGTCCACCGACCTTTGGGTATCGGCCTAATGATCGTTCCGCTCAAACGAATCGTGCCACTTATGGAGCGCCAGCCAGTTGAGTCCTGTGACGGCGGCGACAAAAATAAAACCAAGCGCACAACTCGTCAGCGCCGTTGCAAATAGGGCAGGAATTTTAATCTGCGTGTTATAGCTATAGACGAGGAATCCCAACCCGCCACTTCCGCCCGAGGAATTCCCCACCATGTATTCGCCAAAAATCGCCCCGACCGGCGCAAGGGTTGCGGCGATGCGAAGGCCGGTCAAAAAATTCGGCAGTGCGGCCGGCACGCGCAGCAGAAATAATTCCTGCGTCCGGCTCGCATTGCACATGCGAAAAAGCGCGACGTGGTTCATGTCGGCCGAGATCAATCCCTGCACGGTATTCGCCACGATGGGGAAAAAACTGATTAAACACGTCACCGTGACGATTCCCGGTGTACCCGAGCCAATCCACAATTGAATGATGGGCGTCAGAACGATCACGGGCGTCATCTGCAGCGCCAGCAGCCAGGGATAAAGCGAACCACGAAGCGCGCGAGACAGTGAAAGCAGCAACGCCGCGCTCACACCCAGAATCGTGGCCAGGACAAAGCCTCCCACTGCGCCCACGGCCGTGGTTCTCGCAGCCGCGAATAAGCGCATTCGTTCGACCCATGCGGCCTGAAAGATCTGACCCGGCGTTGGCAACAACCAGTCGCTCGCATTGGCACCGAGTTTCACCGCGTACCAAATTCCAAAGAAAATTACGCCGCTCACTACGGGCAGCGTCCAGCTAAGTAACGGAGATGGCTTTTTCATGCGTGCACCGGCTCCTCCACTTCATGTAACCGTTGTGAGACTTCGTTCACCTTGAGCTGAAATTCCTTTGACGCGCGAAGCGCGGGTTCGCGCGGATACGGAAAGTTCACCCGGATCTCCGCGTGAAACCGTCCGGGCCGCGCGGCCATCACAAAAATCCGATTCGAGAGGAACACTGCCTCCGCCACCGAGTGGGTGACAAACATTGCAGTGAACGGCGACTGCGCGCGCAAGGCGAGCAACTCTTCGTTCAAACGATTGCGGGTCATCTCATCGAGTGCACCAAAGGGTTCGTCGAGCAGCAATAACTCCGGCGCCAGCGTCAGCGCCCGGGCGATCGAAACGCGCATCCGCATGCCACCGGAGAGTTGGCGCGGATAATAACCACTCACGCCTGCAAGCCCAACCAAGGCCAGCATTTCACGCGCCTTGTTCACGCGCTCGGTGGCAGAGACCCGGCGGAGGCGCAGGGGTATTTCGACGTTCAGCTGCGCGGTAAGCCAGGGCAACAGCGTGGCGTCCTGAAAAATAAACGCCTGGCGATCACGCGCTTCCCGCGGCTTCATCCCGGCGACTTTTAAATCACCCTGCGTCCATGGATTCAGGCCCGAAACCAGCTTCAAAATTGTCGATTTTCCGCACCCACTCGGCCCGATAAACGAAACGAAATCGCCGGTCTGTACCGAGAGATCGATGTTTTCCAGCACGACCGGTCCATCGCCATAACGTTTTTGTAGCGAGGTGAAATTGACGATGGGAGAAACTGCCGCCATGAATCCCGCACGAATGGACACAAACCCGCCCAAAACGCCAGCTACTTTGCCATTCGCAGCCTGGCAAAAAATGTCTCCCAACCAGGTGGCACACGCAGTCCACACCCGAATCGCCGCACTCCCACCCGCTTTGCGCTCCGCCGCCATCGCGTGGCTGCGGCCCGAAACAGAACTCGCCGCTGACCTTGCGCAGCAGCAATCAAAGCCGCTCGGAAACCTCCCCTATTTTCTCAAGGATCTCTTCGACCTCGCGGGCGTGCCGACCAAGGCGGGATCCACCTTTCTTGATCAAGTCCGCCCCACTCCGACCCACGACAGCGAGATCGCCGCTCGTATCCACGGGCTGGGAGCATGCTGCGCAGGGAAATCTCAATTGGTCGAATTCGCCTCCGGGCTCACCGGCGAAAATCCTCACTACGGCGATTGTCCTCATCCGCAATTTCCCGACCGGTTGAGTGGCGGATCGAGCAGCGGTTCCGCGGCCTTGGTTGCCGCCGGTGTGGTTCCACTCGCAATCGGAACAGACACGGGCGGCTCCATCCGGGTACCCGCCGCTTTTTGTGGTTTACACGGTTTTCGACTCACTCCCCGTGACACCTTGATCTCTGACGCATTTCCGCTCGCGCCAACGATGGACACGGCCGGGTGGTTCACGGCTTCCGCCGATGACATGTTGTCTACCTGGAAAGTGTTCGTCGGTGACATGAAGCCAGCCGCTGGATTGCACGGCTGTCACATTCCCATGAGCGCGTTGCTGCCGTCGGCGGAAAAGGATGTCGGAATCGCGTGCGATGCGGCCGCCGCGCAGTTGTGCCCAATCGCACCCACGTCGACTCAAAACCGCTTGCTGGAATCGTGGGAAAATTCCGTCGACGCCTATCTCACCATCGGGATGAGCGAAGCGCACGCCATTCATCGCGACTGGCTGGAGCCCTACCAGAAATATTACGACCCGGTGATCTGGCAGCGATTCAATGACGCAGGAAAATATCCCACCGACAAAATCGAAACAGCTCGCGCCAAACTAAAGGAAATCTGGAAGGCGTGGCGGGATTTCTTTTTCGATTTCGATTTTCTGATTCTCCCCGCGGCGCCTTGTGCAGCTCCGCGCAAGGCCGATTGCACCGTGGAATTGCGCCGCGCCATTATTCGTCTGACCGCTCCCGCCAGCCTGGGCGGACTACCCGTGTTAAGCATTCCCGTGCCGTTGCCCTCCGGCCTGAGTGCCGGCCTGCAAATCATTGTTCCAGTCGCTAACAGTCCGGTGATTCCCTGGATTTTGTCGCGATGAAAATTCCCCTGAACGGACTCCGGGCATTTGATCAGCATATCGATGTCGCGGAACCGATCTTCCGCCTTCGCGTAGCAGCCGTCGTCAGACGGCTGGCCAGCGGTGTCACCACCGCTGCTACGTCCAAGCCGTCGCACGCTCAATAGCCCATTTTTGGATTCAGTGTGACCGCAGCTCGCTCGAAATGGAGGAGAACGACTTCCATCGCCTTCACTTCGGCAGCCACTTCTCCCAATTCTTCGCAAAGGCGTCGACATTTTCGCCCGTCACTTCGGTCAGCCGGGAATTCTCGACGACGGTCGCCGGATTTTTCTTCAGGTGAATCTTCTCCACGAGAATTTCCACTGCCCGATAGCCGTAACCGTAGACGTCCTGCGAGAGCAGTACCTGCACATGTCCACTGCGCACATATACCAATTCGGGCGGGAGCGCGTCGACCGACACACACTTGATCGTGCCTGGACTCCACTTCAATGCGTGGTCTGTGAACAATGGCCAGCCACCGAGGAATCCCCAACCGGTAATATCGGGATTCGCCTGCATCACCTGTTCGATTTTAGCAACAGCGTCAGCGGGCGTTTCCCGATGATAGAAAACATCGAGCAGTTTGATGTCGGGATGACGTTTGGCGGCCGCACGAAATCCTGCCGCGCGTTGCTGGAGATTGGTGGCGTTGGGATTGCCATCGATCGCCGCGACGGTGCCTTTGCCATGCAGCTGTTTGGCGAGCTCCTCAAACGTTTGCTCGCCGCACTTGAAGTCGTCGATGCCAAGCGACACCAGGCGTTTACTCGCCGGGGCATCACCGGAAAAAGTGACCACCGGTATTCCCTGCCCAACCGCCCTGTCGATCGCGTCAGTGAGTTTGTTGGCATCTGAGCAGCTCAGGATGATTCCGTCGGTACCGTTCAGCAGCAGTTGTTCGACAAACCCTGCCTGTTTCTGCGCGTCCTCTTCGTTGGGCGTGCGCCAGTCGATCGTGATCGTCACTCCGTACTTTTTACCGAGATCGCGAGCGGCATCGTTGGCGCCGGAATGGGCGGCTTCGAAAAACTGGTTGCCTTGGGATTTGGCGATCATGCCAAACGTATATTTGTCCGCTGCGGAAAGAGAGCCGGAGCCGATCAACAGGAGGCAAACAAAACGGGTTAGCAGGGTGGAAAGCATGGTTCACCTTACCGTCCTTCGCTGAAAAAGAAATCGAAGAAAGTGGTCGGTTCAGGCAAAAAGCTATTGTGAGGCACATAAATCCACCGCGCCGGTCGATTTGTGCCGCTGCCAATCGACTGATTTTCGAACCCATTCCCACGATGCAATACGCCATGTTGGTCTACTTCGATGAAACTGAATTTCTTGGTCTGCCCGCTTCCGAACAAGAGCGCTTGCGCAATGAATGCGCCGACTGGCACGAAGCGTTATTAAAGCAGGGGAAAAGCGCGGGCGCCTCGCGACTTCAACCGGTGTCAACCGCGACGACGCTCCGGCACAGCAAGGGAAAACTCGCTGTGTCCGATGGTCCATTTGCGGAAACCAAGGAAGTGCTTGGCGGTTTTGTGCTGCTGGAATGCGAAAACCTCGACGAAGCCGTCGCCCTCGCCCGCAATTTCCCTTCACTTCCCGCAGGCTTCGCCGTGGAAATTCGTCCCGTCATGTCGGACGGCGTGCGAAGGAGTGACGCCTGAATCGGGAACAATTCCACCTTCGAAAGTTTTTCAAAATAGTTCTCTGCGACTGTCGAAACCACCCACGCCGGTTCGACCAGGTAATGAACCTTCAAATATCTCCATGAACATCACTTCCTCATCACACCGTATCGTTTCACGAACCGAATGGCTGGCCGCCCGCCAGGCACTCCTCATCCAGGAAAAAGAACTCACCGAAAAACGTGACGCGCTCGCCGCCGACCGGCGAAAAATGCCGTGGGTCAAAATCGAAAAGAACCACGTTTTCGAGGGACCCCGAGGCCGAGAGACGCTCGCCGATTTTTTTGCCGGTCGCAGTCAGCTCATCGTCTATCACTTCATGTTTGGTCCTGGCTGGGAGGAAGGCTGCAAAAGTTGCTCGTTTGGGATGGATCACATCGACGGCATGCTGGCGCACCTTGCCGCACGCGATACCACTTTCGTCGCAATCTCCCGGGCGCCGATTAAAAAAATCCAGGCTTTTCAAAAGCGAATGGGCTGGAAATTCCATTGGGTCTCCGCCGGTGAAAACGGTTTCAATTCGGATTTTCACGTGTCGTTCACCCGCGAAGACATGGAAACGGGCCGCGTGAATTATAATTTCCAGACCTTTCCCGCGGGCCTGATGCCTGTCGAAGAGCTGCCGGGCATCAGCGTGTTCGCCCGCGATGAAAACACTGCGGAGGTTTTCCATACTTACTCGGCTTATGCACGGGGCTGCGAGGAATTGCTCGGTACTTATCGCCTTCTCGACCTGACCCCGAAAGGTCGCGACGAAGAAAACCTCGCGCATTCCATGGCGTGGGTGCGGCATCATGATCGTTACGATCACGACTACAAAATTGATCCGAAGGCCGGATATGAGCCGCCGCGCGGTTCACTCTTTCGCCCGTGCTGTGCAGAAATCTGAGCCATGAAAACCTCCGATCAACAAACGCGTAGTTCTATGGCCGAATTTCCGCAAGCGATTGCAATGCACGGGTCGATCCGCAAGTTTTTTGCCAGCCAAGGTATTGTTCGCCCTGCGGACACGTGCATCGGGGAGGGATCATGGCGTCGATTGATCGAGATCGTGCGCTGGATCGGACCCACTGTGACGCTGATCGCTTTACCGAAATGTCCAATGTGCCTTGTCGGGTACATCGCAGTGATCACCGGCGCAGGTGTTTCCATGGCCTTCGCTGAAGCTCTGCATACTGCGGTGACCGGGGGAGCAATTGCACTGCTTGCCTGGCTGGTCTTTCGAGCAATTCGTCGACAATCTAATTGTAGCAGTTTGTAGAGGGCGGAGACTTGTCGGATTGGTTTACGGCCTTACACTATTAAGGCAAACACCCCAGCAGAAAAAAGTGGCACAAATTGTATTTATATTGTTTAATATAAACAGTTAATAAATATAGTAGTTAGCTTGCAATAAATTGGCATAGCCAAAGCATAGGGTATATTACTCTATGAATCTTCGCAGCCTTCTTTCGACCCTTGCTCTCGCTTTTACGTCAGTAGCCAGTACCGCTCTTAAAGCGGATACGGTTTCGATTGTCGAAGCGGGTGTAGGAGCAAATGAGACCGTCTGGATCAATAGCTCGAATCTGGGCAATAACCTGCACGTTTATGCGGGCGTGTTAAAGCTGACGGTCGATGGCGTGGCGACGAACGGCTTTTGTATCGATCCGTGGCACTGGAGCAGCAGCAGCGCGCTTCCTTATGAGTTGGAACCTCTCGCCAACGCTCCGAAATCCGCCAACGACAGCTCACCTAATCCGATGGGCGCGTCGACCGCCCTCAAGATCGAACAGCTCTGGCAGCAATACTACACCCCAGCCATCAGCAATGTGAACGCGGCGGCATTGCAGATCGAGATCTGGCAGCTGGTCGATCTTGCGGTCAGCAACGGCTCTTTCCAACTCCTGTCCATCGACGGTGGAGATTCCGCGGCAGTCTATGCTGCAATTGCGGATATGAATAACTTCTTGAATTCGAATCCTAACGCTCCAGCGGCCAATTTGATCGCCGCCACCGGCCGCGGTCAGGATTACGTGTTTCAGTCGGTGCCCGACAACGGCACCACCGCTCTCCTGCTCGGCCTCTCCTTATTTGGCTTCGTCGCCATTTATCGAAAGTCCCGGGTTGGTCAGCACGCTTAAGTACGAGCCGGTTTCTTTAGCCAAGCAAACCCTCATCGCAAAGCCGGGTAGCCAACGCTACCCGGCTTTTTTTGCGTCCCAAACTACGCTTCCAGCCGGTGAAGAAAGACAAACGGTGATGCCTTTTTCTCCTACGCGGCCGAACACGGAGGTCGCCGATTTCCATACCGCGATCCGCGCCCGCCCACCTTTGCAGACGAAGACGCAGGCAGATAGCGGGTGGACGAAACCTTTCTGTTGGGTCAACGTCGCTTCACTCCGATGCAATTGAATACCCTGCCCTTGTTTCGCTTCGCGTTGCTGGCGTCCGCTTTTCTTTCGTTTAGCTGCCGTATAATGGCAGCGGACTCTGCAACATCCCAGGTTACACCCCCCACGCTCGCGTCACTTCCTCCACTGCCTTCACCGATGGGCGTGCCTGCGCCTGCGCCGCCCACCGATGCGCCCTACACTCCCCAACCCATCCTTCCGGGTGGTGTGGTGATTCCGCTTTTTCCAGCCGATTCTTCCTACCTTAAATCGGAGCGAATCAAAGAGCCTGAGGTTTATTCCATGGGAGCACCTGGCCAGATCGCTTACATCATCCATATCCACAATCCGTCGATCGAATTTCATCAGGGCAATGGTTCACTTAACACCGGCGTCGCGATAATTTTGGCGGCAGGCGGCGGGCATCGCACACTAAACGTCGGCGGCGAAGGTGCGGACTTTGTGCATTTCTTCGCCAACCATGGCGTCAACACGATCATCCTGCGCAATCGACTGCGCAGCGACGGGTACGAACCGAAAACTGACGGCGTCAATGACGCGCTCCAGGCGTTGAAATTGGTGCGAGCTCACGCGAAGGACTGGAAGCTCGATCCGAACAAGATCGGTATCATGGGATTTTCCGCAGGAGCGGAACTGGCCGCAGCCGCCACCTTGCAATGGACTGAGTTCGACCAGAAAAACGACGTGCCGGGCAATCCTCTCGCAAAAATTTCCTCCCGACCCGATTTCGCCGGCATCATTTATCCCGGCCCTTCCCCCTTCGCACGAGGCGGCACCCCGCCAATTCCCCGCGATGCTCCGCCCGCTTTCATTACTTCAGCCGGTTGGGGCGACTGGATTCATGCCGTCTGGGCCACTGAATATTTTACCGCCTTGTTGAACGACGCAGTACCCAATGTCGAAATGCACATTTACGCCCGGGGACATCACCCCGGCGACAAAGTCGGGCCCGACGAACCACCCTCCACCGGCGGTCTGACGAACCGCGGTTTCATCGCCTATGGAACCTGGCCCGAACGCTTCATCGACTGGTTTCGCGATCTGGGTTTTCTCGGTAAACCCGGCGTGGAGACCCAAGCCGCAAAGGATGTCGTCGCGAATCTCAATCGGCAAAAACGAAGCGCTCTACCGCCACCACCGAAGGTCAAGGCGAGCACACCTGAAGTTTCACCTGCGGCAATCCCCGCTCCTGCGGCAGCGTCGACGCCGTCCGGACCGAAAAATCCGTAACGCGCGTTTTCTTTTCATTGGGCAGGGCGTGAGCGTTTGCCTCGCACGCAGGTGCGGGGACAAGTACCGGATGCGAGCGCAGCAACGGCGCTGGGCGCCATAACGACATTCGCGGCGGGCCCAGCGGTCCCGCCCTACCCGCTGATGATTTTCACTTACCTGCGGCCGCCCGCTGCAAGGTTTTGATATCGAGCTTCACCATCTTGAGCATGGCGTTCATCACCCGTTCATTCTTTTCCTCGTCATCACTCGCAATCAATTCCGTCAGCGCCGTTGGAACCACCTGCCATGACACGCCAAACTTGTCCTTAAGCCAGCCGCACTGAACCTTCTTTCCGCCCGCGGAAAGTTTACGCCAGTAATTATCCACTTCCTTCTGAGTGTGACAATTCACGACGAACGATACCGACTCGTTGAATCTAAATACCGGTCCGCCGTTCAATGCGATGAACTCCTGGTCGAAAATCCGAAATTTGATCGTCATTACTGATCCAGATTTTCCAGGACTGTCCTTGGTGTAAAAGGAGGTCGCCAGAATTTTCGATTTCGGAAAAATCGAAGTATAAAAACGAACGGCGCGTTCGGCTTCGTTGTTAAACCAGAGAAACGGAGTGATAGCTTGCATGGGAGGATTGGGATTAATTTTAAGGCGGCACCGTCGTGGAAGCCGGCTTGATAATGAATCAACGAACAACCTCATCGATTACGGACACATTTCGTCACATTCTGTGCGTTTACTATCAACGCGTCGGGTTGAGCTTGGCCCGGGTAAAGCACTCTGCTTTCAACATTCCCGATGAACGTTGGGCAGCTTCAGCAAGGACTTCTCCGTCGCCTTAACCGCTACCGGCAATTTCGCGTCGTCACGGCCGCCGAACTAACGGCGGAAAATCCTGTAAGCTGGCGGGAGGTTTTTCCCGAGTGGCAAACCATCTGGCCCACTAAGCTCCCATCAGGAGAGCTTCCGACGTTAATGAGCGACCGTTTGAGCACCCGGCTTCCTGCCAAGGGTGTGCTGCATTTGCAGGACGCATTCATTCTGGGTGATCACGGATGGATCTTCGCCGCCGGACGTTGTGTGGGGGATACGACCAATTATGTGGCCGATCCGACCTGGATGCCTCGGACGTATTTGCCGCTGATAAAATCTAAGGCCCGATTCCTGGCCGGGCGGACGCTTTCGCTTCTAAGCAACTGGGGTGCGACTAATTTTTTTCACATGCAAATCGACGTCATTCCACGCGTCGATTTCCTCTTTCGAGCCGGTTGGAAGTGGACGGATTTTGATCACATTCTTCTTCCGTCATTCCATTCATCAACCATTGACCGTCAACTCGCTTTGATCGGTATTCCCATGGAGAAAATTATTTTCGTGAAATGGGGACCGTTGAATTTTTTTCGCACCGAACAACTCGTGTGCACAAGTTACCCTGGTGGCCGTCGAACCGTGCTGGCGCCGGCCATCGACTATTTGCGCCAGCTAAATAAATTTCCTCTCCGCAACGGAAAGCGACGTCTGTTTGTGCGGCGGATGGCTCGAACGCGCCATTTGCGCAACGAAAACGAACTATTACCGCTGCTTGAAAAACGCGGCTTCGAAATCATCGATCCCGCTTCATTCAGCCACGTTGAAGAAATTTTTCACGACGCAGAGTTTGTCGTTGGTCCGCACGGTGCGTCCCTCGCCAACCTCGCCTTCTGCCGGCCGGGTACCAGGGTATTGGAACTGGTGCCAAGCGACCAAGCCTATCCATTTTTCTACACGATCGCCGTTCATGGCGGTCTTCGCTACGATTGTCTGATCGGAAAAAGCGACCAGGAAACTTTTCATCCTCCGGGTGAGACTTGGAATAGCCCAAGCGACTTCACGGTTGATCCACGTGTCTTTGCGCAGGCCCTCGACCGCTTAATCGGTTAAGGCTCGTTTCAACCGTCCGCACTTGCCGCGGCTTGCGCCGTCGCTGCGATCAACGCCATTCCCACAACAATGACGCCGAGCGCCAGCGGCAGACCCGCCGCGCGGCCGATGACACCGATTAGCGGCGGTCCGGCGAGAAATCCCGCGTAACCCAATGTCGTCACCGCGGCAATGCCACGCGCGGGATTTTCCGGCTCGCGTCGCCCTCCACCGGCAAACAACACAGGCGCGAGATTGCCAATGCCGAGACCCGCGAGGCCGTAACCAATGACAGAGAATAACGGCGACGGCGCGGAAAGTGCGCAGAGCATGCCGGCCAAAGTCACGCATGCGCTCGCGCGAACCAAAACCACAGCACCAAAACGGGCGCGTAAGCTGTCGCCGGCGAAACGAGTCGTCGCCATTGCCCCAGCGAAAACCGCATAGCCAAACCCTGCCGCGTCAACGCTGATTTTATAGGTGTCGCGCAAATGAATCGCCGTCCAGTCGATGACCGCCCCCTCACCCATCAGCGCAATGAAACAGAGCAACCCCAGTCCGACCGTGCCGCGGGTCGGCCACGCAAAATGTGCGGCAGCCGGCCCTTTGTCCGCGTCGCCCGGCAACAGAAAGCGATTCATATAAAACGTCGCTGCAATCATGAACCCTGCCACGATTCCCGCATGCTGCCACGGCGTGATACGCGCTAGCAGCAAGGCGCCAAGGCCCGCGCCCATCAACCCGCCGAGACTCCACAAAGCATGAAAGCCCGACATTACGGGTCGCTTCAGCCGGCCTTCGACTGCCAGTCCATGTGCGTTCATCGCCACGTCCATCGCCCCGTTGAACGCGCCGAATACAACCAGCGCCAACGCAAAGAGCGTGAGGTCGGGTGCGAGCACGGGAAGTAGAAAGCTGGCAAAACAGAGCGGCGTCACGACGCGCAGCAAATCGTTGCTGCCTTTGCGACCGATCAACGCGCCGGTCAGCGGCATCGAAATCACCGATCCAACGGCCATGCCGGTCAGGGCGACACCAAACCATCCCAAGTCCGCTTGCAGTCGTTTCTGAGCCAGTGCCACGTGCAGCGCCCATCCACCCATGGTAAAGCCATTGCAAAAGAAAAGAGTGGAAACAGTTGCCCGTGGATTCATGCGGTTGAAAGAGAAACCCGAAAAAACCGGCGTGGTCCTTGGGCTGGAGATACTTTATCTTCGCTGTGCACGCCGAGAAGCAACGCGATACTTTTCGCCAGGCGTGGATTCAACGACACCTCCGGTTTCCTCTCCCCATGTAGGAGCTTGCTTGCAAGCGATGCAGGACGCCCGTCGCCGCTCGTATACTGAATCGCTTGCAAGCAAGCTCCTACATTCAAATAAGCCGCAGAAACTCCATGGGATGGGACTCACTGAAAGTCACGAAATCGTCCTCAGTCTGTTCAAGCCCTGAGGCGCCTATAGGCGCGCGGGACATTCTCATTGGAAAAATAATTCTTTGTGACTTTTCGTGGCCATACATCCGGCGCCGATGCTTCAGCCGAATACTTCCTCAGCTACTTCAAAATCGGCATCAGGCTCGCGTAGTCGTCGGTCCATTCCACCACGCGTGCATTTTCCTCCTGGACTTCGATTGCATCACCGAACTCGCGGGCCTTGAGGAATTCCTTGTCTTTGGTGAGAAGAATCCAATCGCTCGCATACTGCCACCAGTCTTCCGATGGTGGATCGTCACTGATCACGAGCGATTCCAACTCGAAATGGCGCGCCAACCCCGCGACCACGGGCTTCAAATTCAGATAGCGGTTTGAAACGTGCACCGCCAAAATCCCGTTGGGACGCAAGTGCTGGAGATAAATCGCCATCGCTTCCCGCGTGAGAAGATGGACGGGAATGGCGTCGCTACTGAAGGCGTCGAGCGCGAGTAGATCGAATTTTTGCGATTGGTTCCGGCGCAATTCGTCTTCCAAGGACAGCCGGGCGTCACCCAGCACGATGTCCACTTTCGCCGCCGTATGGTTGAGGTAGTTGAAACGCTCTTCCGCAATTGGGACCACCGCTGGATTTATCTCGTAGAAGCGCAACGTGTCACCCAGCCGCCCATAAGCGGCGAGTGTCCCGGCACCCAGCCCCACCAGTCCGATGCGATGTGCGCCCGGAAGCAGATCGATCGCTCGCCCCACACCGCTCGTCGCACTATAATAGCTGGTCGGTAAATCGCGGCGCGGCGGATTGGCGAACTGCAGCCCATGCGTGGTTTCCCCATGCGAAAGCAGATAGAAATGCGACTGCGGTTCCGACGGGTTATATTGGCGAAGCTTGAGCGTGCCGTAAAAGTTCCTCACGGACTCGAGCAGATTATGGCGGTCATCCACGATTTGAACCGTGAAAATACTGCCGAGCAGAAACGCCATGATGAGCGGAAAGGCACTGTTTCCACGCCGCCATGGTCCCGTTCCAATCCGCCAGCCATGACGCAGGCAGGTCGCGAGCAGAATCAATCCGAACAGGACTTCCTTCCAATACTGCGCAAAAAAGAAGTGCAGTTGGTTTCCGAATGAGAAAATCCAATCCGAAAAATTCGTTCCCGTTGAACGAAGCGCCGGGACTGCGATGAGCGAAGCGAGCACTCCGGCCGCCAGTCCCACGGCAATTGCCTGCATCCGGTAAAGCAGACTGATCACGCCAATCAAATAAACGAGCAACGTCAGCCCAATCTGCAGTTCATAATAATCTGGAAGCACCAGCGGTGCGATCACCGCCACCAGCAAACTCCCGATCGCACCGCCTGCGGCAATAAAAAGATAATAGCGCGTCAACTGCTGCGCGCCGGGACGCAACCGGAATAATTCGCCATGGCACAGCATGCACGCCGCGAACAAAGTCAGCGAATATCCTGCGACCTGCAAGGGCATGCGCACGGAACGCTGGGTAAGGAAATAACAGACGATCCCGCAGCCAACCGCAAAGAGCGCGCTGAAAATCCCGGGCGAATACCAGCGGGGGTGATCGAAACACAAAATGAAACTGAGCAGATAAAGCGCGAGCGGCACAATCCACAGAAACGGCACGACCGCGACGTCGAGACAAAGCTTGTTGGTCACCGCGAGCAGTAAAATCGAGGCGACCGCCGGCAACGCCAGCCACATCGATTTATCGAGAAATCCTGATTGTTTTGCCGGACTGGCAATCGACTCGACTGACACGGTGGCGACCGGAACCTGATCCATCTTCCGAACGCGCCACGCACACGCCCCACAAACTACGACGAACGCCACCAAGCCACCCGACCAGGCGAGCCCTTGGGCAGATCTCGTTAAAAACGGTTCGATGGCGAAAGGATAACTGACCAGCGCAAGCAACGAACCGGCGTTTGAGAGCGAATACAGCCGGTACGGCGGCATGCCCGGATAGATGAGACTGAACCAGCGCTGCAGCAACGGTCCCGTCGCCGACAAGACCAGATACGGCATGCCCAAACACGCGGAAAGTAGAAGTAGGATGCGCATCACCGGTTCAGCGCCCGAGGCCGGCTTCCACATTTCGCCCGGAATAACCGGCAGCCAGGCGAGCGAAACAACCAGCAGTGTCAGATGAAGCCACGCCTGTTGTTTGGGTTTCAGCCGCGTGGAGATGAGATGCGCGTAGGCATAGCCACCGAGCAATACTGACTGGAAAAAAAGCAGGCAGGTTGTCCATACGCCGGGACCGCCTCCGAACCACGGCAGGATATATTTCCCGATCAGGGGCTGGATTTGAAACAACAGAAACGCGCTGAGAAAAATCGTGACCGCGAAAAGTCGCATGCAAACGTAATAGTCGCGAGGCCCCTCACGACAAGGACGAGATTGCCTCGAAAGCCCCTCGCGACCGATGAGCTCACCGCCCCGAACTCCCCGTGGTAGGGCGTGACCGTTTGCCTCGCACGGAGGTGCGGGGGCAAATACCGGGATGCGAGCACGCAGCAACGGTGCCGGGCGCGCCGTCAGGACCCGGCCGACCAGTAGAGTGCATGGCCCAGCCGTCCCGCTACCGGTCCAAAAAGCCGCCCGACCCCGATTTTATTTCTATCCGATCCTTCCGCCCACCACCGACGAACGTGCCGAAGTTTCATCGGCAGTGCGTTCGGTTTCCAGGCGATCCCGACCTTGATGCAACTTCGCTGTTTCACGCCGGGCGCTAGAAGAAGAAACCAGCCGTGACCGGCTGCGAATCTGTCTCTCACTCCGACGAGGATCTGTGGTAGATTTAAGAGTGCTCATAGCTGTGTAGTAAGCATGCCTGAACAGCAGTTCGCGATTACAAACGACGTCCTCTCACTTCCAAACGACGAGCACTTTTTGCGACAACGCTTTGCCGGGCCTTTTTTAAGTGACGGCAGTGTCCGAATTAGCTTTGATCCCTATGTGGACCCCCCGGGCCGTTGTCAGCGTTTCACACCATGAAAAAATTACTCTGCTATTTTTTTCCGGGCGTCATCGCCCTTTTGCTGACTGTCAATGTGCGCGGCCAGGGACTCAATCCGCAAGCCCAGCTCAAACTGGATCAGATCGTCAGCCAGGCGCGTGAATGGGTGAAAGCCACGGTGCTGGTGGCGGCGGTGGAAAATCAGAACCGCCAGATGCCGGCGGCGTACGCAAGCATGACTCAGGAAAAATGGGAATCGCTGCCAGATGCCGATCCGTTCGTCCGCGCTTTCACCACCAATCCCGCCGCGGAATTTTTGAAGCAAAAAAAGACCCCGACGATTACCGAGGCGTTTCTTTCGGATGCAAGCGGCGTCAAAGTTGCTTTCCTCGCAAAGACCACCAGTTGGTCTCACAAGGGAAAACCGAAACACGATGTTCCGATGTCGGGTCTGACGTGGCAGGGAAAAATCGAAGTAGATCGCTCCACCGGAGGCAAACAGCTCCAGGTATCGGTCCCCGTATTAGTCGATGGTAAACCGGTCGGCTCTTTGGTTCTCGGCGTCTCCACCTCCGCGCTTGTCGGGGAATAATTGACACGACGCGCGACGCGCCTCGCGGTCGCGCTTTTTTGGTATTCAGATTTTTGGCACACGCCAGGTACTGATCATCGCACTGCCGCTAATGGCGTAGATCAACGTCAGTGGATGCAGTACCAGTCCGGCGATTGACCACTGTCCGAGCCAGATGTCCGCTCCGAGCCGGCCTTGCCAATGCAGCACGGCCATCAAGCCCACGATCAACACGCTCGTCGGGATCGGCGTGCCTTCGAAATACTTCACTTTGCCGCTCTCATCGGAGAGCGCATCCGCCGTCGCATTAAAACGCGCCAGACGGCTGATCCCGCAGGCGACAAAGTAAAGCAGAATGGCAACGTCGAGCACACCGCGCAGTCCCACCGCAAATCCGAGCGCCGCCGGCGCCAGTCCAAACGAAATCACATCCGCCAGCGAATCCAAGTCTGCTCCCAGCGGAGACGATCGATGACGCCATCGCGCGACGCGTCCATCCGCATAATCGAACACCAGCGCCACGGGGAGAAGTATCATCGCCAGGATCAACCACCGCGCCTCGTTCGCCACGAGATAATGCATCAGCGAAAGCACTGCTCCTGTTCCGCAAAACCCGTTCCCCAGCGTGAGAAAGTCCGCCAGCACGAATGAACGGATCATCGAGAAGGGCTTGGCCTTGGGCGGGTGTTCCTTAAGGGAGGACATGGAGGTGAATTTGTCGTTTTAAAAAGTAGTGCCTGAATAGACCGGTCGCATCATGACGCATGAGCTCCTGAAGGAATGACACCGGGTGGCCGCTTCGGTTATGCAAAAATTAATACTGCCTTTGCGAGGTTACTTTTTGACGGCTGATTTGCTCACCAGTCGCAAAATCCGTCCATCGGAAATATTGGCCATCAGGATGTCTCCATTGCGCGGATCCCGCGCAAAGGAAACGATCGTAGTCGCCTCCGCGATTTGTTGCACACGATCGGCACTCACCGGCTCGCGGCCATTGGGTTGCAGGGCCCAGATACGATTATACACGTAATCGGCAAAAAGATATTTCCCCTCCAGTTCGGGATAGCGTGCGCCATGGCTCACGATTCCGCCCGTAATACTGAGTCCTTCGGTGTGCGGATAGTCCCAGACAGGATCATTGAACTTCACCGTGGCCGTTACGTTGGTGCGAAAAGGAAAATTACCTTCACGGATACTCCAACCGTAATTTCCGCCGCGCGCGATGATGTCCACCTCCTCGCGATCCTCCTGGCCCACGTCCGCGCACCAGAGCACAGCGGTAGCTGGATCGAAGGACATCCGCCAGGGATTGCGCAGTCCCACTGCCCAGAACTCCGTGCGCACGCGTTGGGGATTTACCGGGCGGCCATTGAAAGTCGCGACGCCGACAAACGGATTGTCCGCGGGAATTGCATAGTTCTCTGCATGCACTGCCGGGTGCGGATTCGGAGCAAGGCTGCCGGGCTTCTTGTCGACATCGAGTCGCAGGATACCGGAGAAAAAATCGCGATCGATCCGCTGTCCGTTGCGGAATTCGTCATTCGCCCCCCCTTCGTCCCCGAGCGAGAGATACAAGTATCCGTCAGGGCCGAACAGAAGTTCACCACCGTTGTGATTCGGCGCTTCGTCGGCCTGGGTAATCAGTCGTTCCTCAGAGGAAGGGTCGGCGACATTGGGATTGTCGGCCGACACCAGAAACCGGGACAGCCGGTCCTCGCGCATCGTTTCGCCCCGAACGCGCAGGCAACTCGTGTACCACACATAAAACTGTCGGTTGTGCGCGTAGTCCGGGTGAAACGCCAGTGCGAGCGTCCCCTGCTCCACTTCGTCGTCACCGACTTTTTTCCGCAGATCGAGAAACGTCCGGCGCGAGGGCTGGCGCAAATCAGGTATGACAATAATCCGGCCGGTCTTCTCGACAACAAACAGCCGGTTCGTTTCGCCCGGCGGCGTCACCATCGCGACAGGCTCGTCGAAATCCAACTTGAAGGCGACCTCCGTGGTATAGGGAAGCGCCGATGCTGCGGAACAATTGGGACCAACAATGCCGGACAGAATCGAAACAACGGTCAACAAACGGGGGCAACGCATGTCCGGCAATGAAATCCCGATGGAGGCATGCGTCAAGGAACGAGGAGGTCCGCGGTGGGGGCCGATGCCCCCATCGGCCCGTTCCGTTTCGCCCACGGATTATGCATATGCCCCCCTCTCCAATTGCAGACGTATCCGCCTAATTCCGCGCCGAAGGCCGTTGAGGGCAACGGCCCCTACCTTCACACCAACGCGTACACTTTCGCTTCCCACGCAAAGATCGGTTCACGCGCCACCCACTCGTCGGGAATATCGCGCTGCTGCGCTATCTCACGCCACTTTTTTCCTTCAGGCGTCGCCGGCCAGTTGGGTACGCGGTATTCGAATCCACCAGGAATTTTATCCGACGCGAAATCGGAAAAATTGGCAACAACTACAACCTGCGAATCGCTGCCCCGCCCACCGCGACGCCAACAGATCACGCGTTTGCCATCGTTGAAATCGACGTGAATAAAATCGGTCTCGTTCGTTGACAGGGCATCATAGCTCGTTCGCAACTTGGTGAGCCGTGATACATAGTCGAAAATCCGCCGCCGAAAAGGATCGTTGAGCCGACCGTAGTTGACCGCGTCCCGCTGCTTCGGCGGATGACTCACGCTCAGGTCGTGCTGGTCGGCAAATTCATCGCCAGCGAGAATCATCGGAATGCCCACGGCGGTGAACAGACAGGCAAACGCGAGCTTGATCCTTTCCTCCGTAAGAGGAACGCCATTGTTGATCAGGAAATTGAAAATACGCTCGTTGCGGAATCCCTCGACGTCATGCGAGCCGACGTAATTGACCGCCTCAGCGCCATCGCGAAAACCGAGCAGGCGACAATCGATCATCTTCCGCACCGTCCACTCAAAACTGGGCTCCTTCTCGCTGTTCAGCCCCAAAATTGCAAAGCGCAGCAGCCGCTTGAATTCCTCGTTCCAAAGCCCATCGAGACGGTTCTGGGTGATCAATTCCAGTGGCACGCCCAATTCCTCCCCGACCACGATGAACTTATCGTCAGCCCCGCCCCGCTGCTGCCACGTCGCACGCGCGAGATCTTTGAATTCCTGTACGAAATCCCAACTGGCCACGTTGTTAACGCTGTCCATGCGTACCCCGTCGACGCCGAATGTATCCATCCAGTGCAACAAGTATGCCTTCATGAACTGACGCGCCGGGCAAAACGAACCGGTTTGTCCGCTCACTGGATCGAAGCCGTCGCGAAATCGTCCGTAGCGCCACAGTTTCCCGCCAAAATCGGTGCGTCTTCCCTGTCCGCCGGATTGATTGGCGTCGACCCCGTTTGGCTCCGCTGCCGCGTTGATATGGAAATTCGGAAAATTCACATTCTCCATCGGCCCGCGCGTGCCGAACGCCATTACGACATCGATAATAAAACGCATCCCGCGTCCGTGGCAGAGCTTCACAAGTTGCACCAGATCGGCACTCGCCGTCGGTGACGAGTTTCCATCGGGAAACCCGAGATCGAAATCCGGCGCAAAATAGTTGCTCGTCGCGTAACCCCATTCGCGATTCACAAAACTGTCCGCAAGCGGCAACAGCTCCAGGGCATTTACTCCAAGTTCACCGAGATGACTATGGCCTGCATTCAGGGCCGGGTGATCGGCAAAATTCGCCCCTTCCGCCTGTTCGTCGATCAAGGCCATCACGTCACGAAATGTGCCAACGCCGATTTCCGGATCACCATTCTGGTTGATCCGCGCCCACGACGTCGGAAGCTCATAAATCACCAGCCGATTATTCGCCGCACCACCGGCCACCAGCGTCGGCACCGGATCGAAGCGTTCACCCGCAGGGTCACAGGCCACGAGTTTCCCCTGACTGAACATAACCACTGCGGCCGGATCTTGATCGTCGGCAATGTGCGGTTCCGGCAATCGCGGTGCCAGCAGCCGCCAATCGATCGTCAGTGCGAGAGGATCGGTACACAAAATCCGGCTTCCGTCCCGCGTGGGACTGCTGTCGCTGACTTCAAACCAACAATGGTAAACCCACCCCTCTTTCAATTTACAGTCGACCGCTTTGACGCCCCAAAGATCGGCGTGGCCAAACGGATTCTTGAGTTTAATTTTCTTTTGCTGCGCAAGAACCGGTGGGTTGCCCGGTTTAAAAATGCCGATCACCAGGCTCGGCGCCGGATCGATGGCTTTGGGAAGCCAGAGAACGAAAGCATCTTTTTTCAGATCGAGGAGGTGTGCGCTCATGGCTTCGTGTCGGACAAAAATTCAGCAGTCAAACAGGCCCGCGAGCCACGTAGCACGGCCCGTCGCCTGCTCTTCGCCGGATGTTGCCCCAAACACAGGAGCACAAAGAACGCCAGCTAAAGGAAACGCGACCGCGTTTGGTTTAGCTGAGGGATTTTCGGTCACGACACATGAGCAGACCCCAAGACAAAAGTTCGCGGTACCCCAGTCGCCCAAAACGAGTCGATCGCGAATTCCCCAAAAGCCTCGCCCGCGAAGCACGCGAATGTCGCGAATAAAGGCCAACGGATGTAAATCCAGCGGGAGGGTTGTTGCCCTCATCAGCTCCGTTTGGGTGCTCTCGCCAACGCAGAAAAACGCTATGGCCGTTACCGCGAGCGTTCCGTCTGCGACTCTGTTCCCGCCCGACGCCCATCCATGCCGTCCGAATTCGAATGATACCTCCGCCGGAGCCCCAAAAACCGCGCCGTCAAGCCGTATCTGGCCGGGATCGTGAGATTGGCAGTTGAAACTTGTCAGAACCGATTCAGGCACGAAACTGAGCAACGCATGATTATTAAACCGAAGGTCCGCGGCTTCGTCTGCGTGACCGCCCACCCCACTGGCTGTGCCACGCATATCCAACAACAAATCGACTACGTAAAGGCCAAGGGCGCGATCAAAGGCGGCCCAAAAAACGTGCTCATCATCGGGGCCTCGACCGGGTACGGGCTCGCCTCCCGCATCACCTCCGCGTTCGGTTCGGGGGCGGCAACCCTCGGTGTATTCTTTGAACGTCCCTCGGAAGAAGGACGTCCCGCCACGCCGGGCTGGTACAATACCATCGCCGTCACCAAAGCCGCGCAGGCCGCCGGACTTTACGCCGGAAATATCAACGGCGATGCGTTTTCCGACGACATCAAGCAGCAGACGATCGCTGCAATCGCGAAAAACATGGGGCCGATTGACCTCGTCGTTTACTCTCTCGCGTCGCCGCGCCGCACTCATCCCAAAACGGGCGTGGTCCACAAATCAGTGCTGAAGCCGCTCGGCGCTGCTTACATCAACAAAACAGTCGATACCGACAAGGGCGTGGTGAGCACTGTCACCATTGAACCCGCCACGGAAGCCGAGGCCGCGGATACGATCGCCGTTATGGGCGGTGAAGATTGGGAAATGTGGATGCAAGCGCTGGCCGATGCCAAGCTGCTCGCTCCTGGAGCCACCGCAGTCGCCTACTCCTATATCGGACCGGTCCACACCTGGCCGATCTACAAGGACGGGACCATTGGCGCGGCGAAGATCGACCTCGAGAAATCGGCGCGAGCCATCGACGCGAAACTGAAAGCTCACGGTGGCGGCCGCGCATTTATCTCGGTCAACAAAGCACTCGTTACGCAGGCGAGTTCCGCGATCCCTGTTGTACCGCTCTATATTTCGATCCTCTACAAGATCATGAAAGCAAAGGGCACGCACGAAGGCTGTATCGAGCAGATTCAGCGACTCTTCTCCACTCACCTTTACAATGGCAGCACGCCACGTTTCGACAGCGAAGGCCGTGTGCGCGTTGATGATTGGGAAATGCGCCCGGAAATCCAGGACGCGGTTTCGATCATCTGGCCGCAAGTGACGACGGAAAATCTGAGCGAACTCACCGACATCACGGGTTATCGCGGAGAATTTTTACGCCTCTTCGGTTTCGGTCTGCCTGGCGTCAACTACGAGGCGGAAGTGGAACCGCACGTGGCGATGCCGTGAAGCGGTGAAAGACCGGCTGGAGGTTTTCGGAAACGCTCCAGCCCTTTTGTCGCGCGAAGAAATGAAGCTACTCGAAGGGCTGGGTTGTCATCACCTTCTACTGTAGGAGCGGCTTTATGCCGCGATTC